>ONZU01000970.1_pt1 | contig 19330 bp, 15 predicted proteins | sample 1671161 | NCBI WGS metagenome assembly ONZU01 (sample SAMN06348128, study PRJEB24527) | human gut metagenome | biome: human gut; feature: ankylosing spondylitis patient; material: feces | host: Homo sapiens | place: China | collected 2015-10
TTTAAACAAAACTGCTTCCCCCATCGCTCAAAGATGGGGGTTTTGAAGAGCTTCCTTGAAAAAGACAAAATCACGGAGGATGAAGCCCGCAAGTGGATCGCGGAATACTATGAAAAGCGTCTTGAGGCTGTTAACGAACGCGAGAATCTGGACGGTAGCCTGACGAAGTCTGGCAAGGGTACCCTCATCATGACCGGTGCCAACTCCTACAAGGGCGCCACGACCGTCAAGGCCGGTACGCTTCTTGCTTTTGCCGAATCCATCGGTACTGATAACAAGGTTAAGGTGGATGATGGTGGTACGTTCGGCGTTCTGTCGAGCTACAACGACCAGTTCACGAAGAAGGGTCACCTTTACAGCACGGATGCCCAGAAGGGTGAACTCAAGATTGAAATCGATGACGGCGGCACGCTTGCCATCGACGCGACTTCCAATGTTGTCGTTGACTCTGTCACCTTCAACGGTGCCAAGAAGTTCGAAGTCATGCTTGAAGGTGCAGATACTGCCACGCTCGTGGATACCTGGAATGGCAAGAAGGACGCTCTGACCGGTTCCTTCCAGGCCAAGAATACGGTTAACTTGTTCTCGGCTGACGGTGAGACGCTGACGACGGCCCTCAAGTCCAACTACATCTTCTTTGATCTGGACAAGGCTGAAGGCAAGGGCAATCAGGCCACCATCTCCATGAAGAAGAAGGATGGCGTTACGTTCGAACAGTTCGCGGGCACCGCCAACGAACAGAAGATCGCTGCTGCCATCGAAGCTTCCGGCAACAAGCTCACGGGTGAAATCCTGTCCGCCAAGACGGAAAATGAAATCCGTGACACGTACCGCGCACTTGACGATGACTTCTACGCCACGGCCCGCAATGCTCTCGTCGTGAACGCCACCGCCGTGTCCCGCACGGTCATGGATCAGGCCCGCGGCATGGGTGAAGGCCGCTCCGCCGAAGTTGACAACGGTCGCGCTCGCATCTGGGCTGCCGGCATCGGTCACTGGGGCGAAGCTGAAGGCACGAAGAGTACGATGGACGTTGACTTCCGCACCGGCTTCCTCGGTGCTGAAGCTCTTGTCCTCGACAACACCAAGTTCGGTGCCTTCTTCGGCTACGGTACGACGGACTACAAGTCCGGCCTCAATAAGATCGACGGTGAAGACAAGCACTTCGGCGTCTACGCTCTGACGGACATCGGCAACGTGACGATGACCTACGGCGTGGCTTACACCGACGAAGATCGTGACACGGTTCGCGTCATGAACACCAATGTCAACCAGCACAGCGAAAATGCCTCCGTCCTTCAGGGCTTCGTTGAAGGTGCGTACAACTTCGATCTGAGCGTTGCAAAGGTCTCCCCGTACGTCGGCTTCACCTGGGCCCGCGTCGAAACGGATGCCGTCACCGACCACATGGATACGAACAGCTACAAGACTGACGAAATCAAGGACGACATCCAGATCGCCACGCTCGGTGTCCGTACGTCTGTTCCGTTCGCCATGGGCAGCATGCCTGTCGCGCTAACGGCTGATCTCGGGTGGTCTCACTACTTCGGTGACACCGAAGGTCTCGTGAACGTCCAGATGGGCGCCAACGGCCAGTTCGCCACGATCGAAGGCTCTGAACTCAAGGATCAGGCCAACCTCGGTCTCGGCATCGTCGGTCAGGTTGCGAAGCACGCCACGGTTGGTGTCTCCTACTCCGGTTCCTGGGGCAGCGACATCAACAGGCACGGCATCTTCGCCAACGTCCGCTTCAACTTCTAAGCCTTCGGGTTTTGAAGCAGGTGACATCACCTGCGGATGACTGAAAACGGCCTGCAGTTCTTCGGAGCTGCAGGCCGCTGTTTTATTCTGATCAGTCGCTGCGAGGCCCGGCCCTATTGCTTGACGTAGGGGTCTTCACCGTGTCCTGACCTCAATGCCCATCTCAACACAGAGAGTCCAACCGTTCCGCTGAGCGAGAACGACGTTCTAAAAAGGGGAGCAACAGTCAGGTCGACACGATCAGCCACGGAGAGATGTCTGCTAGAGACGCCTTTTGTCCTGCGAAGCCGCCACCAGACTTCAAACTCCCGTCTTGTTGTCGGGGATAGGGAGGGCACCCGAGACGACGGCGAAAGAAGGCGGCCTGCGGGATTTTCCGTGCGACAGATGTTGACGCACGAGGTCCTCATAATGAACTCATCAGGAATCGGGAAGAAAGAGAGGGAGTGTCTCGGAAAATAATGTCTGACGAGGATGGAATCAATCGGCGGCAGCTTTCCTCAAGTCAGCCACTGTCCACTGCTTCAGGGAGTAGAGTTTCATCAAGGAGTTCGTGAATGCAGGATTTCAACAAGGAATGTGCGGCCTCGTCCGACAAGGGCAGTGAACCTGTCGTCCTTTGTTCGAAGATGGTGAGGATTGCCGCTGCGTTCCTCAAGGAGACGGATCCGGGAGGCTATGAGATGCTCTGCGAAGGCCTTGCAAAGGCCAATCCCGACTCGATCGCCTTCATCAACGAGCACCTCCTCAAGGGGAGAACTGATGACGCAGAGCAGGCTGATTGGGACCTTCCGTCCCTCATCATCGGGCATAGGCTGGCGGTCGCAGCCGGACGCTGTGCGATCATCGAGCCCGGGGCCGAGGAGAGTCCGCGGGGATGGCGCATCAGAGTGAAGAAGGGGGACAGAGAAAAAGTCACGAAAGTCTGGGACCGGTTCTCTGCCAGCGACATGAAGCATGACATCAAGGTACCGAGCGTTGCGCGTCTGAGCGAAAAGGAGCGGGCGCTGCTCGGATCTTCAGCCGAGCCCGCAACGGTGCGCCTGGAACTCGAGCCGAAGCCCCATCTGGTCCTGAACGTGGTGGGCGCTTTGGCGGAAGATTTGGGTTTGACCCATTGGTCTCCGTCTATGGGAATCATCAGCATCGTGAACGGGACCGTAAAGACCGTGTGGGTCGATACGGAAATTGAAGAGATTGACGGCGAACTTCATTACGAGCTCAGCATTGAGGCACTCATGAAGATCATGGTGATCGACGATGCCTGGCTCACGACGTCCGTAGTGCCGGGAGCGTGGTATTCCCGGGTCCCGTCTGTCGACGGCACCAGAGTTCCCGTGGCCTGGAGCATGATGGCGCACAACACCGTTGAGGTGCCGATGCCGGCCACGGTCTACTCGGCCCTCAACAGAAGAATTCCGTGGTTCGGCGTTGACGAAGCGGAGAGGTGGATCATCCGGATGTTGCGCGAGGGCCAAAGTGTGCCATGCTGACGGCAGGGGCGGTGGAAGTAGGGCGACAACATCCAGCCCTGCCGGGCGATTACGGCCGGCGCCATCCATCAGCTGCTGCGCGCCAGGGCAGACGAATCTCCGGTTTCGTCCTTCACGCCGCATGATCTTCGCCGAACCTTTGCGACGCGGCTCCTTGAGTCCGGCGCCGACATCAACACCGTGCGGCAGGCGATGGGACATTCCTCCGTCGCGACGACCAGGCGCTACGACAAGCGTGATGAGCATCTGGTGGAGGAAGCAACGAGGAAGGTGGCGCTTTGAGCGAAGCGGGCGCTCCAGGATTGACTCTGGCAAAATATCGGCAGCAGGGATCGCTTGCAAACGCCATTCTGAAATCCACCCCACTCTCCGGCAAGGCTCACGAAATTTTCGATGACGAGCCTTCGGCATCGGAAGGGGTCCCCGCAAGGGGTTCAAAAACGACAAAGCCCAGTGCTACCAACACCAGGCTTAGTCTTTAGAAAGGAAAGTAGGATGTGTGCTGCATTCTTTTCCTTGTTAGGAAGTTTAGCACAGGCGAACTTTGTTTGGAACGGCGACATTGTTCTCAATGTTGCGATGGCCGGCGGAGGCGTTGATTGGCTGGGGCTTTTGGGCCTCGCCATCATTATCGGCGTTGTCAGGGTGATTGCTGCCCGCAAGCGTTAATGGCTTCTTAGCCGACGGAAACGGGGTCTCCGAAAGGGGACCCCGCTTCCGTTTGAGGCATTGCTCCAGAGTCTCTGGCACACAATCGTCAGAAGGCGTATCTCACGCCATTTGTTCAGTCGCCTAAGGGAAAGACCTTAGATCGGGCGATGTGGATCATTGACCCAAGGACAGATTTGCCGTTCTAAAGCGTCCGAGGCCCCCACAAACGGCTGTTTGTTTGCGATAATCACGCCAACATTTGCGGACGACCCCGTTCAGGCGAATCTCACGACGCCATGCGTCCGCGACTCAGATCTTCAACTTCCATACAAGAGTACAGCAAAAATGGGCGGCTTCTTCGGCGCTGTATCCAAGCGCGACATCGTTCTCGACACCTTCTTCGGCGTCGACTACCACTCCCACCTCGGCACCAAGTTCGGCGGCATGACGATCTACCACCCTGAGAAGGGCTTCCAGCGTCAGATCCACAACATCACGAACACGCCGTTCCGCACCCGCTTCGAGCCGGACATTGCGGACATGAAGGGCAACTGCGGCATCGGCTGCATTTCGGACGACGATCCGCAGCCTCTGCTCCTGAGGTCCCATCTCGGCCTCTTTGCGATCACGACGGTCGGCATCATCAACAATGCCGACGACCTGATCGAGCGCTACTTCAGCAACAACAATTCCCAGTTCCTCGCGATGGGCTCGGGCAAGGTGAACTCCACCGAACTCGTCGGCGCGCTCATCAACCGCAAGCAGTCTATCGTCGAGGGCATTCGCTACGCCCAGGACATTATTCAGGGCTCCGAAACGATCATGCTCCTGCAGCCCGACGGCATCATCGTCGCCCGCGACAAGCTCGGTCGTCTGCCCGTTCTCATCGGCAAGGATGAAAACGGCTACTGCGTCTCGTTCGAGAGCTTCGTCTACCACAAGCTCGGCTACGAGGACCACTATGAGCTCGGACCTCAGGAAATCGTCAAGATCACGCCCGAGGGCATCGAGGTTCTCTCGCCCGCTGCCGAGAAGATGCGTCTGTGCGCCTTCCTCTGGACGTACTACGGTTATCCGAACTCCAACTACGAAGGCAAGAACGTCGAGGTGATGCGCTACCGCAACGGCGAGATCATGGCCCGCAACGCCATGGCCGACGGCACGGCTCCCGACGTCGACTACGTGGCGGGTGTTCCCGACTCCGGCCTTCCGCACGGCATCGGCTACGCCAATGAAAGCGGCAAGAAGTTCGCGCGTCCCTTCATCAAGTACACGCCGACCTGGTCCCGCTCCTTCATGCCCGCAAACCAGCAGATCCGCAATCAGGTCGCCAAGATGAAGCAGATTCCGGTCCCCGAACTCATCAAGGACAAGAAGCTTCTTCTCATCGACGACTCCATCGTGCGCGGCACGCAGCTTCGTGAAACGGTCGACTTCCTCTACAAGTCCGGCGCGAAGGAAGTGCACATGCGCTCCGCCTGCCCGCCGATCATGTACAGCTGCAAGTACCTGAACTTCTCCCGCGGCAACTCCGACATGGAGCTCCTCGCCCGTCGCGTCATTCAGGAGCTTGAAGGCGACGAGGGTCACAAGCACCTCGCCGAGTACGCCGACGCCAAGACCGAGCGCGGCCAGTGCATGCTCAAGTCCATCTGCGACAAGATGGGCTTCGACTCGCTCGGCTTCCAGTCCGTCGAAGGCCTCATCGAAGCCATCGGCCTTGACCCCGAGAAGCTCTGCACGTACTGCTGGACCGGGAAGGAATAATCCGCTGATCCTGCATCCGGTGCATCCGCATTGAGAGGGGCCTGCCCGCGGCAACCGCCGTCGGCAGGCCCTTTCGCATAGGCGGAAAACACTCGGTAGAACTACGGAGTGAGGCGACCTCAATCCGCCCTCAGGAGAGGGGAGAAGAGGGTGCGCAGGGGTTCTCGGCCTTCAAACGGCTGCAGTTGAGGGGAAAATCCACAGGCGGTTTGTAAAAAATCATGACACGGCGCATGGAATTTCGGAGAACCCTCTCTCGGACTGAATTCGAGGCGTATTAAAGCTCGGGGACTAAGGTACCTTTCGGGTACTGTTGCTCAGCAAACACTACAAACGCCTGTGGCACGCGCATTTTCAAAATGATCAGCCTCCTGTGAACGTCAGCAATGTTAAATCGAAACCGATTTGAGGCTGCACCGCCGGGAATCATGTGAAATGCAGGGGATTTCCCGGGACTGACGGGCCGTTCAGGAATGGAGGCCCAGACGAGAAGTATTTGCAGGCGAGTCGTTTTGGAAAACATTACAATTCGTCTGGGTGACACCCCCAAGCATATTTCCCCGCAGGTACAATTGGGATGTCACCTTAACGTGACAGGCGGACCACAACACAGACGTTCCACAGGACCGGAACGGAAAGCGTCGCCGAAAGAGGGTGCCCGGACGGGCAGCCCGTCCCCAAGAATAAAGAGAAGGACTACCGCAATGAACAAGAAGGAAATCGCGCAGGCTGTCGCAGAACGCCTCGTGCTCTCGCCCTCCCTCGTTGAGGGCATCGTTGATGCCGTGCATGAAGAGATCGTCGAGGCCATGGCCCGCGGCGAACGCGTCACGTTCTGGAACTTCGGCCGCTGGGAACTGAAGACCACCGCCGCTCGCGTCGGTCGTGAATTCAAGACCGGCAAGTCCGTCGTGATTCCGGAACGCAACAAGGTCTGCTTCACCGCCAGCCCGAACCTCGTCGCGGCCGTCGAAGACGCCATGAAGACGCTCTGACGTTCAGGCACCAGAGAGACAAAAGGGGACGCCGTCCGAAATGGATGCCGTCCCTTTTTTGCGCACGCAGGCTTCGCTCCGGAGCGGCGTCCGCCCGTCTAGTCAAAACACCTTATGTTTATTTTTCGAAATGTGTGCTTATAATACGAAAGTTTGCACAGACGATTCGTCCTTCGGAGGAACCCTTACGACTCTTTGAGCCCGTGGCGTTTTATCCGGAAAGCCGAAGGACGAGGCGCCTGTGCGTATGGATTCAACGTGTTTCAGGAGTAAGGAAAAATGGGTTATTTCCCGCAGTGGAAGCTCAAGGAAAAGGGCGTGGTGGCCCCTGACGAGCGTCTTCCCGCAGGCCAGACGGTGGCGATGGGCGTTCAGCACGTGGTGGCCATGTTCGGCTCCACTATTCTCGCCCCGATTCTCATGGGCTTTGACCCCAACATGGCGGTTTTGATGAGCGGCATCGGCACGCTCATTTTTTTCGCCATCGTGGGCGGCAGGGTGCCGAGCTATCTGGGTTCCTCCTTTGCGTTCATCGGCGTGGTGATCGCAGCGACGGGCTACGTTGCGGGTTCGGGCCTCAACGGCAACATTCCCGTTGCGCTGGGCGGCATCGTGGTCTGTGGTCTCGTCTACTGTGTCGTGGGCCTCATCGTGATGCTTACGGGCGTGAAGTGGATTGAAAAGCTGATGCCTCCCGTCGTGACGGGGGCGGTCGTCGCCGTGATCGGCCTCAACCTCGCCCCGACGGCCTGCCGTTCGGTGGGTCCGACGGACTTCGACGCCTGGATGGCCGTCGTCACCTTCATGTGCGTGGGCGGCGTTGCCGTGTGGACGCGCGGCTTCATCCAGAAGCTCCTCATCCTCATCGGCCTTGTGATCGCGTACTTCATCTACGCGGTGCTCGCCAACGGCTTCGGCATGGGCAAGCCGATCGACTTCTCGATCATCTCCAACGCCGCCTGGTTCGGCGTTCCGACGGTTCACACACCGGTCTTCGAGATGCACGCCATCGCGCTCATCGTTCCAGTCGTGATCATTCTCGTTGCCGAGAACCTCGGCCACGTGAAGGCCGTGACCGCCATGACGGGCCGCAACCTTGACCCGTACATGGGCCGTGCGTTCCTCGGCGACGGCATCGCGACGATGCTCTCGGGCTCCTTCGGCGGCACGGGCGTGACGACCTACGGTGAAAACATCGGCGTGATGGCCGCCACGCGCGTCTACTCCACGCTGCTCTTCCCGGTCGCCGCGATCTTCGCGATCATCCTCGGCTTCTCCCCGAAGTTCGGCGCTGTGATCCAGACGATTCCGCAGCCCGTCCTCGGCGGCACCTCGATCGTGGTCTTCGGCCTCATCGCCGTGGCCGGCGCTCGCGTCTGGGTCGTCAACAAAGTCGACTTCGGCAACAGCCGCAACCTGATCGTGGCTGCCGTCACGCTGATTCTCGGCGGCGGCGACTTTACCCTCAACCTCGGCTTCTTCAGCCTCGGCGGCATCGGTACCGCGACCTTCGGCGCGATCATCCTCAACGCCGTCATGTCGCTCGGCGAACCCAAGGAGGAAAAGGCCTCGGGCGAGCCCATCGAGCTTGACCGCAAGGCCTGATGCCTGATCTGACTTCAAGTCCCGAACGGGGCTGCTTCTCAAGGGAGCGGCCCCGTTTTTCGTTAATGGCAAAGGAGAGCAGGTTGGGAAGGGAGGCGGCAAAGTCGGGCCGTCTGAAACCTGCAAGTCGTCAAAAGATCACTCAAGGCCCAGAAACGATGGACGATCGCGTGCGCAGGTTGCTTTATCTGGGCCTCACCAGGGCGTCCGCACGCATCGAGCTTGTCGTGAGCACCAAGGCCATGGCCGCACTCAATGCGGCGGCAGGCTGACCGCCGGAAGTCCGCAGGTCGCCTGAGGCCCGACGAATGATGGAAAAGAGAAGGGGACCCGTTGTTGATGGATCCCCTTTGTGTTCTCAGGTCCCTTGCGACAAGGGACTCAAGTCGAAAGATCAGCGGTGGTTGCGGCCGTGCCTGGCCTTGGGCTGGGCAGCGGGAGCGGCCTCAGCGGCAGGCTCTTCAGCCTTTTCGGACTCTTCGCACTTGCATTCGGCGTCGTCCTCGCACTTGCAGTCGCAGTCACACTTGCATTCGACTTCGCAATCACATTCGCATTCCGCGGGTTCTTCTTCCTCGAAGTCCTCGGCGGTGGCTTCCTCGACGTCTTCGTCCTTGCCGTCGTGCGTGTCGAGGCTTTCGACGAGGGCGAGAAGAGCCTGAGCCTCTTCCTCGGTGAGATGAATGTCGGCTTCGATGTTGGAGCCGAGGGAGCGGTTTTCGATTTCAGCCGTGACGTGCAGGGCTGCGTTGATCACCGCCTGGGCCGCGAAGGACTTCACGGACGTACCGGTGAGAGTGGCGGCAAGTTTCACGATGTCGTAGGAGACGGCGGGCAGCTTGATCTTGATGCGGTTCTTATCGTTGTCGGACATGACCTTTACCTCCGGAGGCCAACACTTTGAAAAATGCTGAACGGGGCGTGAGAACCACGCCGACGCTCATGACAACTATAATAACTCGACTTAATGAAATTTGCGCGGCAAAAGTGTGAACGTTGGTCAGGAACTTCCCCTGAACCACGCTCGTTTTGGGCTGTCGGCCCCCTTGAGGCCGCCCCTGCGCGAAGCGAGGGGTGTTCAATGGGACCCGAGCGAGTTCAAAATGAATTTCATCGCACCGGGCACGCACAGGACTGAACGAGCGCTACAAAAGGAGAAGACCTTGCCGGAAGGAACCACAAGGGGCCCGCGGACCGTCGCTGGCCGCGTCCGCACTCTGCTGCTTCTGGCAGCCTGCGCCTCGATGCTCGGCGGCTGTGCCGTCGGAAGCGGCGAGGTGCGTGACCTCTCGACCGAGAAGGCCGCGAGGCTCATCATCGACGGCCGGACCACCATGGCGCAGATCGATGCGGAGCTCGGCGAACCCGACTATGAAATCCACATGGGCCACGAGATCGTGCGCCACTACAGCTGGATGAGGGGACGCCCCTCCGCCAAGAACTTCATCCCCTTCAACCCGATCTCGGAATTTCCTATCACGCAGAAGAACCTGCGCATCTGGTTCGACAAGACGGGCGTCGTGAAGCGGCATGAATTCACGGGCGTCTTCTACATCTACCGCGCGCCACTTGTCGGCACGGACGCGCCACACAGCTTCAGGCCGCTCACGCCCGCCGAGCTCGATCATTTCTCGGAGTAGCAAGGATGACGATTGACTTCAAGCGCAGAACGCTCGGAAAGGCCGCGGCCATTCTCAGCGCCTCTCTCGGAGCTCCGATGCTCGCAGGCTGCAGCGGTCCCCAACAACACGCCGACAACCGCATGATGCCGGGCACTGTCTTCACCCCGGAGGCGCTCAAGGCAACGGCCAAAGGGAAGACCTACGTGCGCGACTTCGTCGCCGTCTACGGCCGGCCCCTTCGCCGCATGAACGACCACGTGCGCCATCCCGACCAGAAGGGCTACGTGTGGGAATGGGTGGCGACGAGGCCGTCGTTTTGCAGCAATCTCAATGACCGCCCCTATATGACGCCCACCGTCAAGAAGGAAATCCACGTCTGGCGACGCAACAGCGATGCTGTCGTCACCGACGTAGAGGTGGTCGGGACCTTCTACGTCCAAGTGAAGCACAAGATGCTTCCACTCGTCATCACCGACATCCGACCGCTCACCCGAGACGAACTCACCGCTTCGCGCGTGCCCGCGGGACCGGGCGAGAATCCGCGCGAAATCGAGCTCTGGTACCAGAGCCAAGGCCGATAAGCTCACTTGAATAGAATTCCCTTCGGGGAACTCTATTCAAAAAAACAGGACAAATTGAAAGGGGAGGCGCTTTATCCCAGACGTCGAAGGTCGAAGTCCGAAGAACGCGCGTCAACCGATGGTAAGGACCATGCGGGGCGTGCCGTCGGGGCTTCCGAGTTCGGCGGGATCACGATCCTCGGGCGCGAAGACGAGCTCGCAGATGCCGCCCGGGAGCCTCACGGCGAGGATGTCAAGGCCTTCATCTTTATTGACCACGCGCGTGAGGTCAAGGTCGAGCGCGAGGATGCAGGCGGCGCAAAGCCCGCCGATGTCGAGGTCGGCATCCTGGTCCTCGATGCAGTCAAGCATTTCGCAGAGGGCATCCATGGCCTCGTTGGGCTCGCCCGACCACATGGCTCGCATGAGTTCGCGCGTGGGCGTCATCCAGTCGGCTCCTTCGCTCATCACGAACCTGAGCGCCAGGACGGCCAGCAGGCGAACGCCCCAGACGGAGGCGTAATCGTAGAGCCTCACATCGTCAGGCTGCTCGTCCGCAGCCCCGGCGGGAAGCGGCGTCCAGAAGCCGAGCGTCACCATCGCCTCGGCAAGAAGGTCGAGCCTATCCTTGCCGAAAACAGCGGGGATTTCCTGAAAGAGCGCCATGCGCTTCAGATCCATCAGGCCTGCGTTTTGGAGTCGCTCGAGGAAGCGGGGCGTGAGCGCGCCGGACACGGGCGGGAGGATCCCGGCCTTCCCCTGGCGAACCCATTGAAGAATGTACGGTTCGACGTAGCGTGCGCCGAGTGCGGCATGGCGGTCCAGCTCCATCATGACGAGGTCGGGAACCATTGTCCTTTCCTCGGAGATGCGGGCAAGGTCCGCGCCGTAGAGAAGGCCGACCTGCTCATGGGAGATCGTGAAGAGCTCCTCGGTCTCGTGAGGCGCAAGAGGCTCGGCGTTCTCAAACGCTTCGCGGCAGATGTCCTTTGTGAGGCTCGTGAGGCCCGTCACGATGAAATGATGTCCATGTGTCGCGGCGATGCGTGCAAGCCCGCGCACGATGATCCCGCGCATTGCCTCTCGCTCCTCCTCGTCGTCCCAGGCCGCAAGGACGGGAACGTCGATGTCGGAAAGGAAGAGGCAGGGCGCTTCCGGATTGGCAAACTCATCAAAAAAGGCTTCGAGTTCGGCCGTATCCCCAATTTCACTCAGCTTGACGTGCCTAAGATTGAGCCCGATCTCGGCCGCGCAGTGCTGCGGATCGATGGGGAGCCAGTCGGCGCAGCCGATGCCCCAGCGGATGCCGCCTTTTTCCAGGATGCGGATGAGGGGCTTCATGAGCGTACGCTCGTTGTCTGTGGGCGTCAGAGGCGCGCCGGGAACGGGAAATCGGAGCATGCGATGGATCCTTGATGGGGGAACGGTGCCCGTAGTTTATCTGAAAGAGAATCGGACCACGCAGACGGTCTGCTGCAGGGATCGCCTGAAGGAGGCGGAGAGGTCCTCGAATACGGTGAAGAGAGGCGCAAAAGCCCGAAAGCCGGAAAAGAGAAGGCCCCGCGCTTCGGGGAAAAGTGCGGGGCCCTTTGGGTTTTCTCAGTGAGTCCTGACCGGGGGCTTCACTTGAGAGTCAGGTTGTCAGGCCGGCTTGCAGCAGGCCTTGCAGGGGACGGCGGCCTTGTAGGCGAGGCCGAGGACGTAGCCGGTGACGGCGAACGGGACCCAGGCGAGGCCGTACTGGGCGAACGGGACGTAGGCCTTGATGGCTTCGGAGATCGCGCCGAGGTTCACGCCGGCGGTTTCGAGACCGGAGACCGCGGCCATCACGAACGTGAAGGCGGTGGTGAAGGCGTAGACGCACTGGCGGCCGTCGAAGAGCTTGTCCGTGAAGAGCAGCACGATCAGGATCACGCAGAGCGGGTAGACGAACATCAGGACCGGGATCGTGGAGACGATGATGGTCTTGAGGCCGAACATGCCGATCAGGAACGAGACGATCGTGAAGAGCAGGCAGTACTGCTTGTACGTCAGGCGGCCGACGATGCGCATGAAGTAGGCGGCGCAGCAGGTGATGAGGCCGATGGACGTCGTCAGGCAGGCGAGCAGCACGATGACCGAGAGAAGGATGGCGCCGAAGTTGCCGAAGAGGATCTTGGCGGTTTCAGCGAGCACCGGAGCACCCGTGTCCTGCATGCCGATGGCGGTGACGGACTCAGCGCCGATCTTCGCGATGAAGAAGTAGATCACGGCGAGGAGCGACACGGCGAGGATGCCGGACTTGTAGACCTGGGAGGTGACTTCCTTCGCGGTCTTGGCACCGCCTTCACGGACGAAGTTCGTGACGAGCGTGGCGAAGACGAACGCGGCGATGGCGTCAAGCGTGTTGTAGCCGTCAAGGATGCCCGCAACCGTGGCGGTGAGGACGCCCGCATAGTTCGGCTGGGCGGCCTGCGGAACGCCGAGCGGATCTACGACGGACTTGACGATCAGAGCACCGAGCGTGAGCACGAGGGCCGGCGTCAGGATCTTGCCGACGCGGTCGACGAGCTTCTGCGGCGTGGCGGCAAGCCAGTAGGAAACCACGAAGAAGAGGACGAGGAAGATCCACAGGCCCATTTCAACCTGACCTTCGGTGAGGAAGGGACGCAGGCCGATTTCAAAAGCCACCGTGCCCGTACGCGGAATGGCGAAGCAGGGGCCAATGGACATGTAGACCACGACCGTATAGAACAGACCATAAAGGGGATGTGCGCGGCCGGCAGCCTCCTGCAGGTCATTGCATCCCGCATAAGCCATCGCCATGATGGCGAGAAGGGGAAGGCCTACACCCGTAATGCAGAAGCCAATGAAAGCCCAAACGAAGTGATCGCCGGAAGCCTGGCCCATGGAGGCGGGGAAGATGAGATTGCCTGCGCCGAACAGGATCGCGAACAGCATCAGGCCGATCGCGACAAAGCGCTTGTTGTCTGTGTTTTGCATAGCTTTTCTAATGCGGGAGGTGTTGTAGGACTCTTGTGTGGGGCGCCTTCGGGACCGTCCGTCGTTTTCAGCAGAGACGGTGCGGGCCTTGTGACCGATGCCCTTGAATAGGATTATATGGACATGTAGCTTATGGTTACATAGGGCAAACAGCTTACATGAGGCGGATTTCTGCAAGGTTCCGTCACTTTGAACCCGTTGCGGGACATGGATTCCGCCCAAAAAAGGCTCTGCTGTTTCGCAAAAGTTGCAGGAATCAACGCCTGAAATCGCACCTTCTGCCGACGGCAGCCGGGCCTTCAGAGGCGCAAAGCGCATAATTTTATATGTGGGGCGCGCGCTTTGGGGGCATCGTTCCCGATCGGGCGCCAAACGCCCGATTCAGTTCGCATGACTTGCGGCAGTGGCCGAAAGCCCACGGTCAGCGATAAGAGGAGGGTGAAAAATCAAAGGGCCCGAAGATGTCGTATCTGCGGGCCCTCGAAACAACGGTTTCAGGTCGGTCAGCTGTTGCCGATCTCGTTGTTGATGTCAAAGCGCAGCGGATCACCGTTAGAGGCGAAGAGGCTGCCAGCGCGACCGACGATGAGCGGGTCGATGTTGCCCACCTTCTTCATGTCGCGGTTGTCGTACGGAATCGATTGCAGCAGCACGCGGATGGCGTTGAGACGACCGCGGCGTTTGTCTTCGTTGCGGATCACCGTCCAGGGCGTTTCGGCCGTGTCGGTCATCTGGAACATGCGGCGAATGGCCTTCGAATAGTCGTCCCAGCGGTCCATGGACGCGATGTCGACGGGAGAGAGCTTCCAGCGCTTCAACGGGTTCTCGCGGCGTTCGCGGAAGCGGCGGCGCTGTTCGTCCTGGCTCACGGCGAGCCAGAACTTGATGATGTGTGTGCCGCCCCTGATGAGTGACTGCTCGAAGCCCGTCACTTCGTTGAGGAAGATTTCGGTCTGCTCGGGCGTGCAGAATCCCATCACGGGTTCGACCACGGCGCGGTTGTACCAGGAGCGGTCGAAGAAGCAGATCTCGCCAGGATTGGGCAGGTGCGCGCAATAGCGCTGGAAGTACCACTGGCCCGCTTCATTCTCGGTCGGCTTCGAAAGGGCCACCGTGCGCGCGCCGCGAGGATTGAGGTTCTCGGTGAAGCGGCGGATCGTGCCGCCCTTGCCGGCCGCGTCACGGCCTTCAAAGAGCACGATGATCTTCGAGTTCGTGCGCTTGACCCAGTCCTGAAGCTTCAGAAGCTCGACCTGCAGGTCATAGAGTTCCTTCTCATAGAGCTTGTTCGGGTAGCGGTTCTTGTACGGATAGGCGCCTTCGCGGAGCTTGTCCGAAAGAGCGTTCATGTCGATGGGCTTCTTCGGGAAGAGGCCCGCCTGATGCGCCTCCTTGACGAGCAGCAGCTTGAAGAGCGCGTCACGTTCCGTCTGCGTCAGGTCGCGGTTGAGCATCTTGAACACTTCGGCGGCCGACTCTTCGGGGGAGACGAGCGGCGTGTCGCGAAGCTTGTCGCGAAGATAGGTGACGACCTGCGTCATCGAGTCGAACGAATGAGGTTCGACATGCTTGGGTCCAAGGGGAGCCACAGGATAGGAGGGCTTCCTTTCAACGTCTACGACTTCAAGGGTGCCGCCGCCGGTGGGTTCGACGGCAGACTTGTGAGAATGATCCTTGGCCATGTGCGTCCTCCTTTCTGATTTTTACTGTCACGCATAAGCACGTGGGATAAGTGTACAGCCGCCTGTAACGAAATGTTATGAGCAATGTCCCGTAACCGTCACGACGCGACGGCCCTGACTCAGGGAATCGTCGCAGGCGTTGTGTGAGGGAGAATGGCTCCCGTTTCCGTCAATCATAATCCACGACGGCGTGCATGAGAATTTCCGCACCTGAGAGGAAATCCGAAATTCGCATCGCCTCATGCGGGTTGTGAGACCCATTCTGGTTGGCGACGAAGAGCATGCACGTGGGCACGCCCGCGCTCGTCATGACCGCGGCGTCGTGGCCCGCTCCGCTCGCCATCTGAAGATGAGGTATGCCGTGATCCGTCGCGGCCTTGACGAGCCGATTGAAAAGGATTGCGTCGGGACGTGCCGCCTCGCCTACGATGACGTCGTCAAAGATGAACTTCACACCGTGCTTTTCTTCGATGGCGGCCGCCTCCTCAAGAAGGAGGTCGTGGAAGGCGCGGATCGTCTCCATCGAAAGGCTTCTCATGTCGAGCCCAAAGGAAACGTCGCCCGAGATAATTGAGATGTCGGCCGTCGAAGGCGTGTTGATGACGCCGCAGGTGAAGACCAGATCCTTGCCGTCATGGAGCCAGGCCTCCCAGTGCCTGTTCATCACGTAGAGAAGGTCTGTCAAGGCTGCGACGGCGTCGTGCCTGAATTCATAATCAACGGCGCCCGAATGCGCGGTCTCGCCCTCAACGCGGCATCGCTTGTGCCTCAGATACCCGCGGATTCCCGTGACGACCGCCGCACGGTTGACAGGTTCCTTGTCAAGCCTCGGACCCTGCTCAATGTGAAGCTCGACAAAGGCTGCAATCTTCGAGAGATCGATGAGCGACTCTCCCGAGGCGATGCGCTCGACATCGACCCCGCGCTCAAGGAGAACGTCCTTCAGAAGCTTCCCCGTATCCCTGTGAGGAAGTTCTAGCTCGAAGGGATTGAGCTGGCCCGTCAGCGCCAGACTGCCCGCATAGGCACGTCCGAATTCCGGGCACTCCTCCATGCGGAATGCAACGATACAGAAGTCCTGTTCGGGTACTCTATTCGTATCCTTCAGATATTTGGCCACGGCGAGCGGCGCGACGATGCCGGCAAGCCCATCGTAATTGCCGCCCTGCGGAACGGAGTCGGTGTGCGATCCCGAGACGAAGGCTGGCAAATCCCTGTTGCGACCTGGCAAAGTCATCCAGAGGTTGAGCGCAGCGTCCGCATGGACTCCAAGACCGATCTCGCGCGCGGCCTCGGCGAGTCTCTCGTGCACCTTGTCTTCTTCGGGCGTATACCCCTCGCGCGTGACGCCGCAGGTGTCGGCGGTGAGCTTGCGGATGTCTTCAAAGAGACGAGTGCAGAAGTCTTCAACGTGGGCGGCGAATTCAGTCATGAGGCGGGTCCTCTTCCTGTTGGTTTCGGCTGGAGTGAGTGGAGTAGGGATCGGTTGGATTGGATTGATTGTTCAAGTGTACCCCTCGAAGGACCTGAGCTGATGTTGAGACGGGCTTCGCGCTGGCTGCCGGACGTGATGGCGGTGTTGGCCTGGTCAAGGAGGGAACCGATCACTTCGTTTTCGGCCATGCCGACGAGAGTATCGCCGTCAAAGCCGCCGAGGCCCGTGCCGGCGAGGTCGGAACCCGTGGCACGTTCGAAGGTGAACTTGTTCTGGCCGTCTGCGACTTCTTCAACCTTGAAGAGAAGGTTGTCGACGGTCGTCTTGACCTTGCCGTCAACGGTCACAATGCCCTGATCGGCGACGTTCATATAATGGAGCGTCGAACCTTCAACAGCGTTGATGGTGCCCGTCACGGTGGTGGCGGCAGCATCTTCGTGCGCTGCCGTGGCATCAACAATGAGCGTTCCGTTGGAGCCGAGGTTCACGTTGGTCGTGACATCGGCGGCAACATTGCCAACATTGATCTTGGCGCTGGCAAGATCAACGGTGCCGCTCAGATAGAGGCCGGCCTTTTCGTTGTACTTGCCGAGGGCATCGCGGGCGTCAGCCGTCCTGGCAGTCGTGCCAAGAGCAAGCACGCCTTCCTCGACCACGAAGTTGTTGGCAAGTGCCTGAGCCGACTGAACGGCGAGGGCACCGCCTTCCTTGACGGTCATCGTCTTGGTGGCGGCACCATTGAGGATTTCGCCAAACTCGTAATTGCCGGTGACCTCGACGCCGGTCTTGTCACCCATGTCATAGTTCGCACCGGTAACAAGGTCACCGGAATCGAGCTTGTCGAAGCCCTTGATCACGATGCGGGCAGGCAGGTCGAGCAGGGCGACTTCAGAGGCTTCAGCCTTGGAGAAGTCATAGCCGTTCACGAATTTGAGGGTTACCGATTCAGCGCCGGAACCGTCGATGACGGCATCAGCCTTAAGGAAGTTGAAGTCCTTGTAGATTGTGAGCGTACCGGCGCCAACCGTTGCCTGGCTACACCCTTATTATTGGCGCCATCCTCAAGCACGCGACCGCCGAGGTAAACGCTGCCATTCAGCGTGCCTGCACCGAGAGTGACATTGGCCGTGTCCACGGCAGAGAGGGCGTCGTTGTAGCACTCATGACCAACGCCATAGTTGCCGCCGATCGAGAGACCGCCGCCGTAGATGTCGCCGTTGATCGTGCCGCCTGCAACCTTGATGTTGGACGTGCCGACCCAGGTCGTGCCACCCGTGGAGGCGATGCCGCCGCCATAGATGTTGCCCTGCATGCCGGACTTTTCTTCACCGATGACGCCGCCGGAGATGTTGATGTTGGCAACTTCAACACGCGCGCCCGCGGCATCCTTGGCAGAGCCATCTTCAGCGATGGCGATGGTGTTGCCCGAAGCCATGCCGCCGCCCATGACGCCGGCTGCGAGACCATTCTGAAGATCGATGACAGTGGAGCCCTCGACCTTTGACACGGCGTCGCCGCTGGCTATGCCGATCTCAAAACCGCCGCCGGCAATGCCGGCAGCATGCTGCGAAACAATTTGTCACCTGCAGACAGGTCGAAACCGCCTGCTTTGGGCTCATTATTTGACCCCGCGCGGGATTGACCGGTATTGCACACGTGAAACTTGATCTATCAAACGTCGTCTTGCTCAGACGACCGAAACGACAGAGTCGAGATCCGCTCACTCGAAAATTCTTCCAGAAATTCAGGCAATGCCTCAGCGAGGGCGCCTCAGCCGACTGAAACTAAAATTTCGCGCAACTGGCTGTTTCGGAGGTGCGAGTCTCAATTCATGCATTTCCAGTGGACCTTATCCATTTCCTGGATCTAGCCCCTCAAATGAGCGTTGAAGGGTTAAAAATTCCCGATCGGGCGCGCACAGTCAAGGAGGCTGCGTTGTGAGTACGCAACATGACCGCGCCAGCAACTTGCAAAACCGGCTCGGAGAGCATTCCCAGCTTCGATTAGAAAATGAGTGTGACACGCTTGACGAAGAAGGCGACCATGCAGGCATGCCTGCATGCTTGTCATACGCAACCGGCACACAGAAATCAGTCTCGGGCGGTTGTGCTGGTTCTTACCGGAAGTCCGTGTTCTTCGATTCACCCGTCAAGTGCAAAGCGTCGGTTGGAATGGATGAGGTGTGGATCACATCCCGAGCGTTGAGTGGACGTGAAGATCCCACGACTACCACGACCATACGGGCAAGATGATTACGGTGCTTGTCAACGACAGGCTCCAACAGGGCAGATTCGGCATCATCGCCCAGTGCTGGGGCGTTGCCGCACTGTCGTGAAGGATGACGGTCGTGATTGGTCGAGAGGCGTGAACGTCATGACAAGATTTTCTTTTCAGCCTGGGCTCGCTCGAAAGACAGCGTGTTCCGATCAGCAGAATATGGTAATGTGGCTTTGAAAACGTCTGTGACCGTGGCGTTTTCGCCACATTTAAGGTTACCCACCCTTCGGAGCATTGGTATAATCCTCTTAGCCCACTTTGGTTTTCTCATTCCAGTAGGAAATATTCACGATGTTAACCTTTACCAAGTCCATGCTCGCCTTGTCCGTGATGGCGGCGGTTGCCGGAGCGAACGCAGCAACGTATACGGAAGATACGACTCTCACCGACAAAATCTTTACTGAAGGCATTATGGCCATCAACGGTGCAACCGTGACCGTTACCGGAGAGCGTCAGAAATTTTGTGTCCATGGGATAATCGGAGCCCGCCAAACGGGTGC
>ONZU01000984.1_pt1 | contig 19030 bp, 18 predicted proteins | sample 1671161 | NCBI WGS metagenome assembly ONZU01 (sample SAMN06348128, study PRJEB24527) | human gut metagenome | biome: human gut; feature: ankylosing spondylitis patient; material: feces | host: Homo sapiens | place: China | collected 2015-10
CTGTACCGTTTTTCTTTCATTTACGCTGTGAATGACTTGTGAGAGGACGCTTATACATGCCCGGTCAACGTCATGAATTGCACCACAAAATCTGCAATTTACGTTATGGAACTCCCGGTTATGGGATGAGTGTCTATGAGATAACGGCAAAATTCAAGAGGTTCCTACTTTATAAATCTCACTGCTCAAAAGCTATTCAGAAATGGATAGCTTTTTTAATGTCACAAAATTTTTCGTACAAAAATAGGAAGCCGTTTGGCTCCCGTAAATACCAATAAATATTGATAAGAGGTTATCTTTTGACAGTAAATATTACATTAAATTATAAAAAACTAATAACATATGTTAATTCATATAAACTTTAGGTACATGTACTTTTAATGTATCTAAAAATATTATACATCCTGTTTTAAAGACACCCTTTATTTGCTATATGAAAAAACAGATTTTTTCATATCCTTCCCCTTCACCTGTGTCATGTAAGGGGAAGGAATAGAGATTGTTAGAATTTTTTGCATGTTCTGTTTGCAAAAAAGCTCTTACAATCTCTTGGTTGGGGATAGATGTAATAGAATATTTTCTAACACTCTGCCAATAATTTTTTTTTTGTTCATGTCGAACTGCTGATAATACACAGGAATATGATAAATAGTTCTCAATCCCAATAAATACTGCATATCTTCTTTTTCTGGTTCATGCGCCGTAACAATAATCAGCTTATCAGCCTTGTTATTGTTAGGATAATGATTATACTCCAATAGCTGTCCCATGGCTTCTCTAATAGCTGCTTTTACTGTTTTTGCAGTTTTCAATTCAAAGAATATCTTTTTCCCAGAAGAATCATTGCAAGAAATATCTACATAATCGTCCTCCGCTTTCACGTTTTGATAGCCATTCTTCTTCAAATAATTAACCATCGCATTTGAAAGCTCATTATGTTGGAATGTCATTATGTAATCAGATGCTTTTACTTTCACTGCACCTGTCTTTTTTGCCTTCTGAATTGTTTCAATATATCCCTTATACCCTGGCAGTGCTTTCACATACTTATCGTCCAGCTCTTTATCCGCAAGGGGGATTCCACTTTCCACATGGCTGCTCAAATATTTATCTATTATGGGCTTCTCATTCAAAATGAAGTCTTGCAAAGTATCAAGGTAATACCTATCTGCTGGATAAAAATATCTCCACCTATTTGGCTTTGTTTCCTTAAATACCTTTCCCTGCGCCTCAATTAACTCTTTGACGGCTACTACATAGGGAACTCTCTCTGCATTATCTCTACAGGACAACTCTATTGAAGATACCCCATCAGAATCACAACTCCAGTTTATATTATAGATAAATTCCTTGGAGTCTGCGTTATCCCAGAAAGTCAGAACCATATAATCATCATTTCCACGGAAATACATTCCCTGTTCAAGCCTATTCTTATTGTTAATCTTTCGTGGAACAAAATAAAAATCATCATGTTCCGCTTGCCAGTCCAAAAGGAAATCTAAGCAATTCTTGTGTATTTGTAAGATATCAGTCTTCATAAACGTAACCTACTTATGCCTTAGTATTTTTTATTTTAGTATATACCAAATCAGATACCTGTTCCCATCCATCATAAAATCGAGTATAACTATCAAGTTCAATCTTTCCATCATCAAGCATATCGCTTAATATTCTCAAAAAGAATTCTCTAAACTCAGTCGCAAACTGTCATATGAACATCTCCATTAACTCATACAGATATTATATTTTTTCTAGGATAAATTCAACCTATTTTAATTTTTTCATAAACTTATTCAAGTACTTACATACTGGAAGTTACTTTTTTCTTTTCGCAAACTTATCAATAACATTGTCTGCCCAAAAAGTAAAAAAGAAATCTGCAATTTCAGCAAATAGATTAATAATAAAATCAAACATATAAGTTTCCTCCAACTTCCGATTGAACAACTTCATTAATATCATTATTCTACCATAATTACACTTACAATCCTACTTCATTCTGTTAAAATCGATTTACAGAAGTTATAATTAATTTACTTTGAGAATGTAGATTGATTTTTGCCATTCCCTCATAGGCGTCCACCCCCTAACCGTGAGTTCCATAACATAAATTACAGATTCTGTGGTGCAATTCATAGCGTAAATTGGGCATGTATAAGTGTCCTTTCACAAGTCGTTCACAGTGTAAATGAAAGAAAAACGGTACAGACAAATATGATTTCCTTCGTGAGCCATGGAGATAAGACTCTATAGAGGCTTATCGGAATGCCCGGCGAACAGGAACATCATATTTCGTCTGTACCGTTTTTCTTTTCATAAACTTATAAAATCACGACTTGCGAGAGGGCGCTTATATTTGCCCTTCACACCCTATAAAAGAACCGCAGAATCTGCAACACTACGCTAGTTAAACTCCGGTTATCAGATTTTGATCTTCACCCACTTGCCCTGCCTGAAGCGCACGGTCGCAAAGATAAATCTGGAAATCTGATCGCCCAGCACGCCCATCCAGATACCGATGATCCCCCAGCCGAGGACATAACCACAGAAATAGGAAATGATGGTACGGATGAAAGTGACGCTGATCATGGACGCAACCGCTGTGTAAAGCGTGTCTCCTGCACCGCGCAGGCATCCCATGTAGATGACCTGGCAGATCTGGAAAATGACAACAAAAATTATGACATGCATAATCTGGACTCCAATCGCCACAATATGGTCTTCCGTGAAAAACAGATGGTAAAGACTGCTGGCACCAAAATAGTAGATCGCAACCAGACAGACAGCGATGACAGCGCCGATGAGACGACAGGTGCGGCCGTACTCTTTGGCAAGATCCGGATCACCGGCACCTAAGCTTCGTCCGATCAGAGCAACTGCCGTTGCCTGCAGACCGTCGCCAAACGCAAAGGAGAGTGCCATAATGTTCATACCGACCTGATGCGCCGCCATAGCATCCGTCCCCTGATCGGCAGCCATAATAGCGGTTAACATAAAACCAATCCGCATTAATACCTGTTCGAAAAAGACACTGTAAGCGACTTTGATCAGATTGAGAAAAGCAGACACAGTCGGACGGATATGCTGTTCTAATATGTAAGGAATACTCAAAAAACTTTCTTTTTTGAAAATGGAAGCAACACTCATAATGCAGGCAACTACGGTCCCGGATATAGTTGCGAGTGCGGCACCGCGGATGCCTAGGGCAGGAAAACCAAAGTGTCCATTGATCAGCAGATAATTTAAAATAATATTGAGCGTGTTGGAGGTCACGTTGGTACGCATGGTGATCTTCGTGTTCCCGGCACCGCGCTGGGCAGCGTTAATCCCCATTTGGATGCAGTTGAAGATCATACCGCCCATAATAATGCGGAAATATACCACAGCATCATTGTGTGTGTCTGCCGTAGAACCGCAAAGGCCGATGATTGCACTGGCAAAAAACACGAATGCAATACTTGAGATGATAGCTGCGATCACAATAAAAAAAATAGCGGTAAGCAGGATCTCATTCGCAGAGTCCTGCTTCTTTTCACCCCTTCTCCGGGCAACTAAGGCTGAGATTGCAACATTTAAGGCAAAAAACAGGGCAAGTCCTAACAGTTTTGGCTGTGTGGTAAGCCCAACTGCTGCCACGGCATAGGAGCCGAGCGAGCTGACCATTAAGGAGTCGATCAGTCCGGCAAAAGCCACGAAAAAGGATTCGACAATGGCTGGCCATGCCATATCAATGGTGATTTTTAAGGTCTCTTTGTGATAGTTTCTTTTTACAAGTTGTTTTTTTAACAGGTTCATTTTTTTCTCCATTTATGAAAAAATAAATAATATTTACAGATAAAAGCACAGGTAGTCATACGCATTCACAACTGCACATTATAGCATGTTTTATGTAATCAGAAAAGACAGCGTTTTTTAATCTGTGGCTGGAATCTTTCGTTACTGCTCACTCTTGAATCACTTTCTTATGCAGCAAAGCAGCAAGTGTTTTACTGCTGAGTGAACAGTAACAATCTTGCTTGTCAGAAAATCGGTAGTTGTATATAATGGTTACAAGGCATAAAAATAGAGCAGATGCGGGTAAATCTATTGTCTGCATAATAGATTTGAAAAATGGCGGATCAGGGCATGAAGCGTGGAATAAAAGCAATTTATTTCTGTAATGTTTGATCTCTGCTTTAATAAAGGAAACAGATATGGCAAAAGAATTAACAGAATTAGAAAAGCATTATAATAAATTTAATGAAGAAAAAAGGCTCGGACGCCGCCATGGACAGGTGGAATACCGCATTACCATGGAATACATCCATCGCTATTTAAAGGAAATGGAGCAACCGAAAATCCTTGATGTGGGCGCCGGAACCGGACGGTATTCGGTCGCACTGGCAAACGAAGGCTATGATGTCACAGCGGTGGAACTCGTGAAGTATAATCTCGGGATTTTAAAATCCAAGGGCAGCAGCGTGAAGGCATATCAGGGAAACGCATTGAAGTTGTCTCGGTTTGCAGATGAAACATTTGATGTGACACTGCTTTTAGGACCGATGTATCATCTGTATACATTTGAGGATAAGGTAAAAGCGTTGTGCGAAGCGAAGCGTGTGACAAAAAAGAACGGTCTTATTTTTGTGGCATATCTGATGAACGATTATGGTGTTTTGATGTATGGATTTAAGGAAAATATGGCGAAAAAGTGTCTCGAAGATGGCAGGCTGACAGAAGATTTTCACTGTGTCTCGAAAGAAAAAGATTTGTATGAATATGTCACATTATCGGACATTGAAAAAATAAACAAGGCAGTTTCCTTACAGCGTGAAAAAATCATAGCACCTGACGGCGCGGCAAATTATATGCGTCCGGTCTTAAAGGAGATGGACGAAGAAACATTTGAGCTGTTCGTCAGATACCAGATGTCTGTCGCAGAGCGTATGGACTTGATGGGGGCAAGTGCCCACACGGTTGATATTTTGCGTGTATCGTGAAGCAGATAAAAATCCGATGCAAAATTGATTATGCAATATCAAATTGCAGATTATAATAATGGAATACGCAATCATTGCAGCTTGTGAATAAAAATGCTTGTACGTGATACCCTAACTGTGAAAACAGATGTGCAATACTATCTGAATAAACAGGAGGGAAATGGTATAAAAAATAATTGTTAAATTGTGATATAATTATTTTTGCCAGAAAAAAGCGAAATGGGTAAAAAACAAAAAAATAACAGTGCATACAATTGTGCGCCAACGGATAAAAAGGAGACTGTATACAAAAATGACACGAACGATGAATACGTTTATGAGAATGGACAGTACGAGAGTGCGCATGGAGGAAATGGCTACCGCTATGGAACGAACCGACAGGTTTCCGGTGTTCATAAGACTTTGAACAGGGAAGCACAGAGGGAGTATCAGGCTTTGGAGAATGCCCTGGAATATGGAATCGCAGAAAAGAAAAATGCCGAACAGCGGCATCGGCTGAATTCTGAACGTGAGCTTATGAAATATCCCAACGAATTAAGCCAGCTTGTAGACCGCATGGCATCGGACAGCTGGCAGGGATAAAAATACAAATATTATATCGAGGTTTAACAAATGAATAAGAACTTGGAAGAAATTTCAGACGGAAAAAGATATGGATTAAATGATATGGTACGGGCAGCCTGCAACGATTGTGCAGGCTGTTCTTCGTGCTGTGAGGATATGGGGGAGTCGATCATCCTTGATCCATTAGATATTTATGAACTGACGAAAAATCTGAATACAACGTTTGAAAACTTATTAAAGGAGCAGATAGAGCTGCATGTGGCAGATGGCATGATATTGCCGAATCTGAAAATGACAGACAAAGATGTCTGTCCGTTTTTAAAGGAGAAAAGATGCAGTATTCACAGCTTTCGGCCGGGAATCTGCCGTGTTTTTCCATTGGGGCGGATCTATGAGGAGAACAGGCTGGACTATTTTTTACAGGTGGAGGGCTGTGTCAAAGAGAACCGCAGTAAGGTGAAGGTTTGCAAGTGGCTGGATACACCGGAACTTAAGAAAAATCAGCAATATCTGATCGACTGGCATGCATTCCGGAAGAAAATAAAAAGTATTTTAGGCGAGATGTCAGATGAAAACCGGAAAAAGACGATCACGATGTTTTTGCTGAACACCTTTTACATAAATCCATATGACACGGAACAGGATTTTTATCTGCAATTTTATGCGAGACTGGATAGAATTGCACAGGTGATCGCCTAAATAGCACAATAACGGCAAGGAGAAGTTATGAATTACGAAGGAATTTTGGAATTTAAGGGAACATGGCGGAATTATCAGGCAAGAGTTTTAGAACATGCAGACAGGTACATGGCAGATGGAAAAATACATATTGTAGCAGCACCTGGTTCCGGGAAAACGACATTGGGAATTGAACTGATCCGCAGGATGAATGGAAAAGCACTGATTTTAGCTCCGTCCATTACGATCCGGGAGCAGTGGATCGCAAGGATTGAGGAAGCTTTTTTATGTGAGGGCGTGCAGGGGGAAGATTTTCTTTCACAGAATTTAAAACAGCCAAAGGCAATCACGGTTGCAACTTATCAGGCATTGCACAGTGCCATGACAAGATTTCAGGGAATGCAGGAAGATGCAGGTGAGGAGAGTGGAACAGGCACAGACGAGTGCCTGACAGAAAACGAGACAGAGGAAGTAGATTACAGCGGTTTTGATCTGGTTGCGGCGATGAAAGAGGCAGGGATCGAAGTGCTCTGTCTGGATGAATGCCACCATCTGCGAAGTGAATGGTGGAAAGCATTAGAAGAATTCAAAAAACAGGTGGATAACCTTAAAATCATAGCGCTGACAGCAACACCGCCGTATGATTCCACACCGGCTATGTGGACGCGGTACATGAATATGTGTGGAGAGATCGATGAGGAGATCACGATACCGGAACTTGTAAAAGAGGGAAGCCTCTGCCCACATCAGGATTATGTTTACTTTAACTATCCGACAAAAGAGGAAGAACAGGAAGTCAGACGTTTTCAGGAACGCAGCAAAGCAATGACAGAAAAAATTATGCAGGATACACAGTTTCTTACGTATGTGAGAAGCCATAAGGGGCTGAGTGGACAGCTATCGGATGACCTGCTGCTGGATAATCCGGCATATCTGGCATCACTTTTGATTTATCTGCAGAGCAAAAATATTGCATTTCCGTCCAGATTACAGAGACTTTTGGGAGCAAAAAAATTACCGTCCATGAACGTGCAGTGGATGGAGCGTCTGTTACAGGGATTTTTGTATGATGATGTGGATTCATATATGTGTGACAAGACATATCGTGAATTGTTAATTGCAGATTTAAAATCCAGTGGTCTGATAGAAAAGAAAAAAGTCGTCATGACGAAAAGTGCAGCAGTGGAAAAAATGCTCACAAATTCTCTTGGAAAATGTAACAGTATCCGAGATATTGTGTTCCATGAGTATGAGACATCCGGTCAGAATTTAAGGCTGCTTGTTTTGACGGATTACATCCGGAAAGAATATGAAAAAGCAATTGGAAATACAGAATATGACGTAAATTCGCTTGGAGTGCTTCCGTTTTTTGAAATGCTCCGGCGTGAAAATGAAAAGAAAAACAAACAAATTCGTTTTGGAGTGCTTTGCGGGACGATCGTGATCATTCCGGCGGAGGCAAAAGAGGCGTTAGAGCAGGAGATCGGAACGAGTGGAAAAGTCACATTCAGCAGGATCGGAAATCTTCCTGAGACAGATTATCTTAAGGTGACGGCTGTTGGAAATGCACATTTTCTGACAGGGGCGGTAACCAATGTCTTCTCAAAAGGCTATATGCAGGTGCTGGTTGGCACAAAATCGCTGCTTGGGGAGGGATGGAATTCTCCTTGCATCAATTCCCTGATCCTTGCAAGCTTTGTCGGTTCATTTATGTTAAGTAATCAGATGCGTGGGCGCGCTATCCGTGTGATGAAGGAACAGCCGGAAAAAACAAGTAACATCTGGCATTTAGTATGCCTGAGACCGTGGGATGAGGTGCTGAAGGCAGACGACAATCAGATCAGCGAGGATTACAGTATGCTGGAACGAAGGATGGAACATTTTCTAGGTCTGCATTACACGGAAAATACGATCGAAAATGGAATAAAACGGCTGTCAATTATTAAAACTCCATTTAATAAAACAAATATTGACAGGATTAACAGACAAATGCTGAAAATGTCGGGACAGCGCGATATGCTAAAAAAACGTTGGGACAGTGCGCTTGCAATCTATGACAAAATGGATATTGTGGATGAGACAGAGGTGAAAGACAAGTTTGTGACGAGTGTTGTTTTCTGGGATGCGATTCTCACAATGATCCTGTCAGCAATTTTATTCCTGATCGGGGCAATTGGGGCAGGTGTCGTGGCGGGAGCGTCCCGAAATGGACATTTAGCCGGAATCTGCTATTTCTTCATTGTTGTCGGACTGACTGGAATCATGATACGTTTTCCGAAAATTTTCATGCTGTGGAGTCCGTTAAAAAGATTAAAGGCATTTGGAAATGGAATCCGTAAAGCGCTGGAGGAGCAGCAGCTTCTGGAAGAAACACACTGCAAAGTAGTGGCAGAATCGCCGGGACCGGATAACCATATCATTTATCTGTCCGGTGGAAGCGGCAGGGATAAAGCGTTGTTTGCGCAGTGTGTCAATGAGTTTTTTGATGTGATCGACAACCAGCGTTACATACTTGTGAAAAAGAAGGGTCGGAAAGGACTGAACGGTTTCTATGCCATTCCAAATTGCTTTTCGAAAAAGAAGGAGGATGCGGAATGTTTCGCAAAATGCATGCATCCGTATATTGGAGGCTATGACTGTGTGTATACAAGAAATGAAAAAGGAAGGGAACTTCTGTTAGAAGGCAGGGTAAAGGCACTTGCCAATCGGGAGGAGCGTTGTATTTCCCATAAAAAAGTAAAAGGGGCATTGGAGTAAGATGACGCAGGACAAACTCCGGTCAGGAGTTTGTCTTACTGAAAAATGCAACGCAGATTCCGCCGGGACCCGTATGGGTTCCGATTGTGCTTCCAATGGAACTGATAGGCAGTTCTTCCACATAAGATTTCCAGAGATCGGTGTTATCTTCTATGTATTTTTGCAGAAGGGAATCTTCTAATCCGGTATAACCGAGACAAAGCGGCATGGAGAAATCAATACCATTGCATTTTGCAATTTCCTCCCGGAGCATATTGCAACCGTTTTTTGAGCCGCGAGCTTTTCCAAGAACGGCAACCTCCCCGTCTACAATTGCGATAACCGGCTTAATGGAAAGCAGATTTCCGGCGAGAGCGGCAGTCTTGGAAATGCGTCCGCCGCGTTTTAAATATTCTAAGGTATCTAATAACGCCAGAACGCGGACATCTTTCTTTTTCTGATCCAGAGCTTTTGCAATTTCAGAGGCAGAAGCACCGGCATCTCTGAGACGGCATGCATACATCACAAGAATCTGTTCGCCAAGACATACATTTTCGCTGTCAACGATCGTAATACAATCTTCATAACCATCCAATGCAATATTGGCACTCTGAAAAGTACCGGAAAGCCTGGAGGAAAGTGTGATGACAACTGCTGTGTCTTTTTTTTCTTTCACATCTGCATAAAGCTGCTCGAAATCATGTGGCGGAATCTGGCTTGTGGTCGGCATACAGTCACTCTCAATCAGTTTTTCATAAAATTGCTGGTGGTTTAATGTGATGCCATCCAGATATTCTTCCGTACCAAAAATTGTTTTCAAAGGTAAAAAATCAAGTCCTAATTTATCTGCCTGTTCCTTTGTCAGATCAGAGGCAGAGTCTATTATAATTCGTACACTCATCATAATCTCCATTTCAAAAATATTATTTTTGACTTCAAACATTGTGAAATCCGTTCTGAACAATGAAATAGTTTAGCCAGAAAATTTATTTTGTTAAAATGCTTTGAAAATCAAACTATTATAAACAATAGACGAAATGAAATAGAATGTCAATAGTATTTTGATAATCAAACTAAATGGAACGCATTGAATAATTATGAAACAATCCATTCATACTAATCATAAAATTGCTTCGCAAAACAAGGAGGCTAAATCCTGCACAGCTTGCTGGGCATTGCTCCGTGTAAGGACAGTCGCATTTTGCTTCGCAAAACAAGGAGGCTAAATCCTCTGCTCCTGCATGGGCAGTCGCATTTTGCTTCGCAAAACAAGGAGGATTTATGAGTTCATTATGGACGGAAAATATAGAAATGCCGGAGTTTCCGACTTTGGAAAAGGACATCCGGACACAGGTTTTGATCATTGGCGGTGGTATGGCGGGTGTTTTGTGCGCCTATTTTTTACAGCAGGCGGGTGTTGATTACTGTCTGTTGGAAAAAGACCGCATCTGTCAGGGCGTGACCGGGCATACAACTGCAAAAATTACGGCGCAGCACGGATTGATTTACGAAAAATCATTACAGTCCATGGGACAGGAGCGTGCAGAACTGTTTCTGAAAGCAAATTTAAGAGCGGTGGAAAATTATAAAAATCTGGGGCGTTTTCTGGACTGTGACATGGAAGAGACAGATTCTTATCTGTATTCTGTCAGGGAGCGTCGGAAGTTAGAGAGTGAAATACAGGCATTGGGCAGTCTTGGATTTCAGGCTGATTATACGGAGGACACGGAGTTACCGTTTGAAGTGGAGGGTGCAATACGGTTTCCGCGGCAGGCGCAGTTCCAGCCACTCAAATTTGCCGCCGGGATCAGCAAAAATCTGAGAATCTATGAACATTCCGAAGTGCGTGAGATGACAGAGTATTTTGCATTGACAGAAAAAGGTTCAGTCGCAGCAGAGAAAATTATCATTGCGACACATTTTCCGTTTATTAATACGAGAGGTTCCTATTATTTAAAGTTATATCAGAATCGTTCTTATGTACTTGCCTGTGCATATGGAAAAAATCTGAAGGGCATGTATCTTGAAGCAGATAATATCGGATTGTCCCTGAGAAATTACGAAGACTATCTGCTGATAGGCGGAGGCGGTCACCGGTCTGGAAAGGAAAAAAGCAACTTGGATTTACTGCGCGATATCGCAAAGGAATATTTCCCGGAAGCAAAGGAACGCTATTTCTGGGCAACACAGGACTGCATGTCTCTGGATAAAAGACCATACATCGGTCCATACAGTAAAAATACACCGGATCTATTTGTGGCAACCGGATTTGGAAAATGGGGGATGACAGGTTCCATGCTGTCAGCAATGATCTTGTCAGACCTCGTACAGGAAAAAAACAATGAATATTCTACTGTTTTTTCACCATCACGCAATATGTTAAAACCACAGTTAATTTCTAATCTGGGTCATGCACTTGTGGGGATTGGAAGGATTGGCGGAAAAAGATGCAGTCATATGGGATGTGTCCTTCAGTGGAATAAAGAAGAACAGACATGGGAATGTCCATGTCATGGCTCAAGATTTTCAGCAGATGGGAAGGTGTTGGATAACCCAGCCTGTGATGGACTAAAAAAGAAACATAAAAAATAGGTATTGAGATTCAAAATAAGCAGTGGTATGATACAAAACCGGAATAAAAACAAAGGAGAAAAATCATGAAATATGTAAGACAGCTTTTAATTATTCTGTTCATTTCTTTTTTAGGTGAACTTTTAAAATATATCATACCACTATCCATACCGGCGAGTATTTATGGCATGGTACTTCTTTTCCTTGCATTGGAATTGAAAATTTTAAAGGTATCAGACATCAAAGAAACAAGTAATTTTCTGATCGAGATCATGCCATTGATGTTTGTGCCGGCCGGAGTAGGACTTCTTGATTCGTGGGGAGCTCTGCAGTCAATCTGGATACAGGTGGTTGTCATTACGCTGATCTCAACGGTGATCGTCATGGGAGTTTCCGGAAGCATCACGCAGTTTGTGATCCGTAAAGGAAAGAAAAAGGAGGAGTAAGAACATGAAATCATTTTTGACAGATTCCGTTTTCTTAGGGGTTGTAGTCAGTCTGTTGACCTATGAGTTTGGTTTATGGTTTAAAAAGAAAGTAAAAATCGCAATATTTAATCCACTTTTAATTTCCGTAATTGCAGTTATGGTATTTCTGGTGGTGTTTCATATAGATTATGCAGATTATCAGGAAGGAGCAAAATACATAAGCTATCTGTTGACGCCGGCGACTGTCTGTCTGGCAGTTCCTCTGTATGAACAGTTTGAGTTACTCAGGAAAAATCTGAAAGCCGTCATAGCAGGAATCATTTCCGGGGTATTTACCAGCATGACATGTATTCTGGTTCTGGCTTTGCTTTTTCGTTTCGATCATCAGCAGTATGTTACATTACTTCCAAAATCTATCACAACAGCGATCGGAATGGGAGTTTCTGAGGAACTTGGTGGCTATGTGACAATTACCGTTGCGGTCATTATCATCACAGGAATTTTTGGATACATAACAGCGGATGCGGTATTAAAACTTTTTCATATTGAAGAACCTATCGCAAAAGGGATCGCAATTGGTTCTGCCTCCCATGCTGTAGGAACTGCAAAAGCGATGGAACTCGGCGAGATAGAGGGGGCAATGAGCAGCCTTTCCATTGCGGTTTCCGGTATTCTGACCGTTGTTGCCGCTATGGTTTATGCTAATTTGTTATAAAATTAAATTTGCTGTCTGTTTGTGACTATGTCAGATATATTTCTCCAAAAACAGGGAAAATGTGCAAGGATTATGGAAAAATTTACAAAAAAATTTATTCGATGCAATAAAAACATCTATTTGTGCATTAATAGAGTGAAAGGAGTGAAATGATGATACTTTTTGCCTTGACGTCGGACATTAAGCAATCAACAGACTATGCAGATTTGGACAGTCTGCTTTACGGCATTTCCAACGGTGACAAGAAGTGCCTGGAGCAGCTGTATCAGGTTACGCACACATCTGTTTACAGTTTTGCCCTTTCGGTTTTGAAAAACCACCACGATGCAGAGGATGTTCTCCATGACTGTTACGTTGCCGTATGGAATGGAGCAGAAAGCTATGTTTCCCGGGGAAAACCGATGGCATGGATTATAACCATTGCAAAAAATCTGTGTTTGCAGCGGATGAGGGAGCGCAAGAAAGCGGAATGTACATCGCAGGAAGGCTGGGAACTTGCTATCCCGGATACTGATATGCTCACAATGGAGGACAGAAGTATTCTCGTCACCTGCATGGAACAATTGTCCGATGAGGAACGGCAGATAGTGATGCTTCATGCGGCGGTCGGATTTAAACACAGGGAAATTGCCAGGATTATGGAACTTCCGCTGTCGACGGTACTTTCAAAATATGCACGAGCCTTAAAAAGGCTGAAACAATATTTGCAATAGGAGGTGGCAGCAATGACAAATGACGAATTGAATGAGAAGATCCGGCAGGCATGTACTCACGCAGCACCGGATGTGTTGGATGCTGTTCTTTCCGACTGCAATGAGCAGAAAGGACGAGTGATATTGATGACGACAGAAAACAAGAAAAAAACATGGGCAGTTCGAATGGCAGGTTTGGCTGCCGGTTTGTGCCTGATCCTTGGAGGTGGATTGGGAGTCAGGAATTATCAGGTCAATCATACGGTAGATGCTACGGTTTCGCTGGACGTAAATCCGAGCGTGGAGATTAAGATCAATCAGAAGGAACGTATATTGGATGTGATTCCGCTGAACGAGGATGGCAGAACCATTGTCGGTGACATGGATTTCTCAGGCAGCAGTCTTGATGTTGCAGTGAATGCCATAATCGGTTCCATGCTTCAAAACGGCTATCTCAATGAGCTGGCCAATTCCGTTTTGATCAGTGTGGACAATAATGATCCGGTTCGGGGCATGGCATTGCAGGAACGGCTGACGGACGAAGTCAATAAACTGCTTCAGACCGATTCATTCAGAGGGGCTGTGTTGAGTCAGACGGTTGTAAAGAGTGATGAGCTCCAGCAGATGGCAGAACAATATGGGATTACGCTCGGAAAGGCACAACTGATTCAGGAGATTCTCGGCAAAAACTCTTTACATACATTTGATGAACTTGCTCCATTGTCCATCAATGAACTGAATATTCTGCTGGGGAAGGAAGGGGCAGAAACCCATGTTGAGGTTGTTGGAACGGCCAGTGAAAAGGGATATATCGGGGAGACAAAGGCCAAAGAGATCGCACTGGCAAAGGCGGGTGTATCTGAGAGCGACCTGACATTTTATACAGTTGGACTGGACACGCATAAGGGGGTCATGGTCTATGATGTAGAATTTATTTCGGGCAGTTACGAATTTGACTGTGAGGTTAACGCAATGACCGGTGAAATCGTAAAATTTGAAAAAGAATACGATGGCGCTGCTGTTTCAAATGCATCGGTTGAAGAGCACGGGGAGCAGTCGGAGCACAGTCAGACGAAAGAAAACCAGGCTGTCAGCAATATTTCACTGGAAAAGGCAAAGGAGACCGCACTGGATCATGCAGGGGTAAAAGCTACAGATGCGACTTTTGTAAAAGCAAAAAGTGACTATGAAGATGGACGTGCTGTTTTTGAGATTGAGTTTGTTGTTTCTTCCGGCAATACCATCAAGGAGTATGATTATGAGATTGCTGCATCTGACGGAAGTATCATAAGCTATGACTACGACATTGAAGGAGACAGTACACCTACAGCAATACAAGCAGGCAGCAGTCAGAATACAAGTGAAATTACGCTGGAAAAGGCCAAGGAGATTGCTTTATCCCATGCCGGTGTTGCAAGTGCCAATGCTTTTGAGATGGAGGGAAAACTGGATTGGGATGATGGCATGTCTATTTATGAGATTGAATTTAAAGCTGGAGGCTATGAGTACAGCTATGAAGTTGATGCAGCCACAGGATCGATTGTCGAATTCGATAAGGAGTGGGATGATTAAGTGATTCCAATTCGGTAACCAAACCCGCAGAATTTCATAAAATAATCTGAAAATATTTTTATGGAAGAAAATATGTATTGTCAGAATCGAATCAGTTATCGTGTACAGGAAGGAGACTCTCTGTACAAACTTGCAAAACAGTTTCATACAACCGTAACCGAACTTATCCTGCTCAATTCCGGGGTGAACCCATACAATCTTCAGACGGGAATGCGCCTGACGATCTGCCCGGGAGAGGGATATGTGGATGAGAATGAGAGCAAACCATCCGAGGGGAACACGAACAAACCAACTAAGACTCCTGTGGGTGGAATTGTCATTATCCCGGGAACTACGACACAGCCGGGAACTGCAACACGCCCGGGAACCACAACGCAGCCGGGAAACAACATGGGCGTGGATCTGCGACAGCGCATGCGCATGGCATGGCTCAATCATATTACACTTGTAAAATTCTATCTCATCAGTTTTTTTGAAAACCTGTCAAGCCAGAATGCGTGGAAAGACGCCGTGTACAAAAATGCAGAGGAGATTCTTGCGATTTTTGCTCAGTATTATCCGGCTTCCGCAATGCAGAGATTCCGCAAACTTTTTATGGAGCATTTGCGTCTGACCGATGAAGTTGCAGCCGGCTTAAAGGCTGATCCGGCTTTTTCGGGAGCAGCTATGGAAAACTGGTATATCAATGCGGAGGAAATCGCATCCTTTTTGAGCAGACAGACACCGGCCTACAACGAGACAGAGTTGAGAAAAATGTTCTACGATCATCTTGATATGGAACGTCAGCAGATGGAAGCATATCTGGACGGCGATTATGAGACAGATATTGAAATTTACTTAAGATCACAGCAGAATATGATCGAGCTCGCCGATTTTCTTACAAGTGGACTTCTTGCGCGGTAAATCGTAACAAGCATATTATTACTTCTGATTTTAAGTGCCATAATCATAAATTATAAGTGGTTGACATAATTTCGAGTAAGAATGCAGAAAAGCCGAAAAACCGCTTTATTTTAAGAAAAATAGTTTGACGAAATTTGCATTTATGATAAGATATAGTCGTTAGTCCTGACCGGGAAAAAGAAAAACTGCAATCAGGAAAGTGACGGCTGGCTGTGATCGGCCGGTGATAATAGAGAAACAGAATCGAAGGAGTTTGAAAAAATGATTAAAGTTGTGAAATTCGGTGGAAGCTCTCTTGCAAGTGCAGAACAGTTTGCAAAGGTTGGTAAGATTATCCATGCAGACAAAGAGAGAAGATATGTAGTGCCTAGTGCACCGGGAAAAAGAAATTCTAAGGACACAAAGGTAACGGATATGCTGTACGCATGTTATGACCTTGTGGAAAAGGATGAAGATTTCCGTGTGATGTTAATGAAAATCAAAGACCGTTATGACACAATTATTAATGGTTTGAACCTAAAACTTTCTTTAGAGGAAGAATTTAAGAAAATCTCCGAGAATTTTAAAAATAAAGCAGGTGTTGATTATGCAGCGTCCCGCGGTGAGTATCTGAATGGTATCATTATGGCAAACTACCTTGGATATGAATTTGTGGATGCGGCAGAAGTGATCTTTTTTGATGAGGATGGCAACTTTATGCCGGAGAAAACAGATAAAGTACTGTCTGAGCGTCTTGCAAAAACAGAGCGTGCGGTCATTCCGGGATTTTACGGCGCCAAAGAGGATGGAACCATCAAAACATTTTCACGTGGAGGTTCTGATATCACAGGATCTATCGTTTCGAGGGCAGTGCGGGCAACCTGTTATGAGAACTGGACCGATGTCTCCGGATTTTTGATCGCAGATCCAAGGATCATCGACAATCCAAAGCCGATCAAGACGATCACTTACCGTGAACTCCGCGAGCTCTCCTACATGGGAGCCGGCGTACTGCATGAGGATGCGGTATTCCCTGTGCGCAAAGCTGGTATACCGATCAATATCCGTAATACGAATGCACCGGAAGATGAGGGAACCTGGATCGTGGAGAGCACCTGCCATCAGTCAAAATATACGATCACCGGTATCGCAGGTAAAAAAGGTTTCGTTTCTGTAAACATTGATAAAGATATGATGAACTCCGAGATTGGATTTGGCAGAAAAGTGTTATCTGCATTTGAAGATAATGGAATTTCATTTGAACATATGCCATCCGGAATTGATACAATGACAATCTTTGTACACCAGCCGGAGTTTGAGGGAAAAGAGCAGGCTGTCATTTCGGCTATCCACAGATATGCGCAGCCGGATAGCATTGAGCTGGAGAGCGATCTTGCACTCATTGCAGTTGTTGGCCGTGGTATGAAATCCACACGCGGAACAGCAGGAAGAATTTTCTCTGCATTGGCACATGCAAACATCAATGTAAAAATGATCGATCAGGGATCATCTGAGTTAAACATCATTATTGGTGTAAGCAACGCAGATTTCGAGAATGCGATCAAGGCGATTTATGATATTTTTGTTATCACACAGTTATAGGATAAATGAAAAAACAAACTACTTTTCGTAAGACAATTGAAAAAGTATGGAAGAATAGGGCTGCAATCGTTATCGCAATTGCAGCCACTGTTTTTATGTGCGGATTGACGGCGCTGGAGTTTGTGGCGCTTCGGATGGAATGGAATCTTCCGGTGCTTGCGTATGTGACAGGTGATTCTGACAGCTATATTTTTGAGGAATACAGAAGTGATGAGATGAAACTGGATGAAAGCACGGAAAACGTAATGTTAGAAGAGGATATGCTGCAAGGCGAAAGTCAGAGCGAAAATTCCGGGAAAGATATCACACAGGGTGAAAGCCAGAGTGAGGATGATATTGTGCCAGGAGAAGGAAAGAACGAGAATGTTCGGCAGGAAGATACAGTGCAGGGCGAAAATCAGCAGGAAAAAGATTCGCAGCAGTCTGCTTCAGATGAAGCGGAATTTCCATATTACATAAAAGTAAATCGCAGACAAAACTGTATTACCGTATATACTTCAGACGAAAACGGCGAATATACGGTTCCGTATAAGGCAATGATCTGTTCCACAGGATTGTACAATGCAACACCGCGCGGCACATTTCATTTATCAACCAAATATCTGTGGCGGGAACTGTACGGAAAAGTATATGGTCAGTATGCTACCAGGATCACAGGAGGCGTTTTGTTTCATTCGGTTCCATACTACAAAAAATCTAAAAGTGCTCTGTGCACAGAAAAATATAATAAACTTGGACAGCAGGCATCTATGGGATGTGTGCGGCTTACGGTGGAAGATGCAAAATGGATCGCAGATAACTGTCCATCGGGAACAACCGTGGAAATTTATGAGGATGATGATCCGGGACCACTGGGAAAACCTGAGGCAGCACATATTGATACTGACAGTCCGAATAAAGGCTGGGATCCGACAGATCCGGACGTAGCGAATCCATGGCACCAGCTGTCAGATGATGAATAAAAATAAACATGAAAAAGGCGACATCGAAATTTTTTTTCTTTCAATGCCGCCTTTTAAACTATTTCGTCCATGGGACTATACCTCGCTATTCTTTTTTCTACTGTTCGTTCTGTTTGCCGCTTCATTTTGAAATTTCTAAACAATTTTTCTTATTGCCTATCATTTCTTTTATGAAACTCTCAAACAACTCTTTTGGACTTCTTCGCTTTTCTCTTCAATCTCTGAACCTGTTTTCTTATGACATTGGAATTGTATCATATAAGAATGTTTCTGATCTGATACTAATTCAGGATTCCTTTCTTAGGATCGTCATGTTTTCATTTCATCTTTTGAAGGTAAAACCGAATGCAATTACTGTTTTGGTGGACTGTACCTCGATTCTTTTAAAATTCTTTTGGGTAAATCGTTAAGTTTCTGGTGGTCCGTACCTCCTGTCTTTCATATTCTATTAGGTATTTCGTTACGTTTCTGGTGGACTGTACCTCCTTTATTTTTTTCTCTCTTGTTTTTTGTTAATTTAGTTATAACAGATAAAAGAGAAAATGTCAATAATAAAATTAGAAAAATATAAAATAATTTTTAAAGATAAAAATAATTATATTAATTTTATAAAATATTCAGAAAATATAAAAAGCATAAAAAATATAAG
>ONZU01000990.1_pt1 | contig 18934 bp, 9 predicted proteins | sample 1671161 | NCBI WGS metagenome assembly ONZU01 (sample SAMN06348128, study PRJEB24527) | human gut metagenome | biome: human gut; feature: ankylosing spondylitis patient; material: feces | host: Homo sapiens | place: China | collected 2015-10
TGAACAACCCGAACAAGGAATAAGGCTGCCATGGGCAGCATGATGTGCGCTGCGGCGCACTAAAAGAACGGAGGAAAACCGGATGATCGAAGCAACAGTGATGCGCACGGTATGGAACGACGGCAAGACCGGCTACGAGGTGAAGGCAAAGGGCCATGCGGGCGCGGGAAAGTACGGGCAGGACATTGTGTGCGCAGCGGTGAGCTGCCTGATGCAGACCCTTGCCAACGAGGTGGAGGAGGCTGCGCGGGCAGGCCTTGTGGCGCTGGGCGCTGTGGCACACGGTGAGGGCTGGATGCGCGTGGAGGTGACCCCGACCCATGAGAGCTGCGACATGGTGGAAGCATGGGTGGAGCTGGTACAGGACGGACTGGACGCGCTGGCCGAGAGTTACCCGGAGAACGTGGAGCTGGTGGTGAACATGGTGTTTGCGGACGGCAAGGCACCGGACCCGGCACAGTTGCCGGACATGGTGGACGGAAAGATGAACCTGCAGCTGTTTGCAGCAACGGAGGCGACCACTGCCAGCGGCAGAAACAGGGAGCCGAGGTTGGGGCCGTGGCCAGCAGGACACGAGTGCCGCCCAAGGCACGAAGTGGACGCTGGGAGCCACAACCCGTTTGGCGGTATGGATCTGCAGCTGTTTGCAGAAGGCGGCGGAGACGGCGGTGCTGCTGGCGATGGGGCGGAAGCAGCCCCGGCGGTGCAGGCCCCGGAGCTGCGCCCCGCACAGGAGCGGCTGGCAAAGCGCAGCCGACCGGGCAGAGCGGTGAAGGCCGCACTGGCACCGTCCGCCGAAGGCGGCGCGGACGCCGGAACTCCCACAAAGGAGGAGCCGAGTAAAGAGGAAGCACCCGGCGAAGAGAAGCCCGAGACGCAGCAGGGACAGCCCGAGCAGGAGCCAAAGCCGACGGACCCGGCGGAAAAGCGCAAGGCCTTTGGCCAGCTGATGCAGGGCGAGTACGCAGCCGAGTTTGAAGAGGCACTGCAGCGGGCGTCGGAGATGGCCGTGCAGAACGTGCTGGACAACCCGGCGGTGAAGGGGCTGATGGACGCGCTGGGCGAGGCGTATGGCATCGACGTGCAGAGCGCGGACAACCTGGCTGCCCTGACCGAGGCCGTGAAGAACGGGAAGGTGAAGAACGACGAGTACTATGAGACGCTGGCAGCGGAGCGCGGCATCAGCGTAAAGACCGCGCGGGAAATGGACCGGATGGAAAGCGAGCTGCAGCGGGCGAACGCCGAGAAGCAGCGGGCCGAACAGGTCCGGCAGGCGGCCGAGCACCAGCAGCGTGCGGCGGCAGTGCGGGCCCAGTGGGAAGCGGAAGCGGCGCAGCTGAAGGTGAAGTACCCGGCGTTTGAGCTGGACGAGGTGCTGAACAACCCCAGCGTGGCGGACATGATCCGGCGCGGCATCGGGCTGGAAGCGGCGTACCGGGCCGCCTACTTTGACCAGCTGATGGAGGCAAGCACGGCACGCACGGCCCAGCAGGTGGAGCAGGGCGTGGCGGCGCGGATCCAGCAGAGGGCACAGCGGCCGGCCGAGAACGGGGCGCACCCCGGCGGCGCGGCCGAGATGAAGGTGGACGTGGCGCACATGACCGCCAAGCAGCGGGCCGAGCTGGCAAAGCGGGCACGGCGCGGAGAGCGCATCGTGCTGTGAGAGATTTCCCACGCAACGGGCGTGAGAAGATAAAAACCTTGAAGGAGGACAAACAGATGACTGAGAAGAGACTGGATCTGCAGATGTTTGCGGATGCAAGCGCACAGCTGCAGAATACCACAGCATCCGGCGGCATGACCGCCGAGATGAAGACCTACTACGAGAAGACCCTGCTGGATCTGGCGGAGCCTGCGCTGGTGCATGACCAGTTCGGCGACAGCTACCCGATCCCGGCGAACAGCGGCAAAACCATTGAGTTCCGCAAATACGAGGCGCTGCCGAAGGCCACTACCCCGCTGACCGAAGGCGTGACCCCGGCGGGCCAGGCACTGACCGTGAGCGCCATTACGGCAGAGGTGCACCAGTACGGCGGATGGGCAGCCCTGACCGACATGCTGGACCTGACCGCCATCGACGACAACGTGGTGCAGGCAACAAAAGTACTGGGAAGCCAGGCAGGCCGTACCTTGGACACCATCGTGCGCGACATCCTGAACGGCGGCACGAACGTGATCTATGCGCCCAAGGTGGCGGACGGCGTGGAGACTGCCGTGACCAGCCGTGCGACTCTGGACAAGACTGCGCAGCTGACCGTGGACCTGATCGACCAGGCGGTGGCCATGCTGCAGACCCAGAACGCGGACCCCATCGGTGACAGCTATGTGGCCATCGTACACCCGCATACCAGCTACGACCTCCGCAAGGACCCGAACTGGATCGAGGCGCACAAGTACGCGGCCCCGGAAGAGATCTTCAACGGCGAGATCGGCAAGATCAACAACGTGCGCTTTGTGGTGTCGAGCGAAGCAAAGATCTGGAAGGGCACCGGCTGCCCGAGCGGCCTGGCGGTGTACGGCACCCTGGTGCTGGGTGCCCACGCCTACGCCACCACCGAGCTGGAGGGCGGCGGCCTGCAGCACATCGTGAAGCAGCTGGGCTACGGCGATGACCCGCTGAACCAGCGCGCGTCCGTGGGCTGGAAGGCTGTGAAGACCGCCGAGCGCCTGAGCGAGCAGTACATGGTGCGCATTGAGAGCTGCAGCGCACGCTACAGTGCAACGGCACTGGCAAACTAAGAAAATCAAGGAGGTACGACGATGGCAGTAAAAAAGACTGAGACGGCCGTGCAGGACACCGAGGCCGCAAAGAAGGACACCATGGACACTCTGGAGAAGGACACCGAGGTGATCCACCTGTTTAAAGACAGCCAGCGCTATAAGGCGCCTGTGTTTGTGGGCGTGAACGGCGAGACCTACCTGATCCAGCGCGGCGTGGACGTGGAGGTGCCGAAGGCGGTGGCCGAGGTGCTGCGCCACAGCGAAGAGATGGACAACGCGGCCATGGCCCGCATTGCCGAAGCAGAGGCGGCAGCCGTGCAGCAGGCACAGCGCGTGTAACAAAAGAGACAGAGGACCCCGGTACAGCGGCACATGGCTGTGCCGGGGCCTTTTGATTTGGAAGGAGAAGATGACGAGATGACGGCGGGACAGGCCATGGAGCAGGCCGACGAGATGCGGCCGAACAATGAATTTTCGGACAGTCTGAAACAGAACTGGCTGCGGCAGTGCGACAGCCGCCTGCGCGGGAGCGTGGTGGAGCGCAGCGAGACGGTGGACTTTGACGACGTGGGCGCGGACACGGCATGGGCCGAAGGCCTTGCCTACGACACCGAGCTGCTGGCCCCGGAGCAGTTTGCACCCCTGTATGTGCATTGGCTGTGTGCGCAGATGGACCTTGCCCTGGGCGAGGTGGCACGGGCGGCCAACGAGATGCAGCTGTACAGCGACTATGTGCAGGAGTTTGCCGCATGGATGCGCAGGCGCTATGCCCCGGCGGGCGGTGTGCAGTGGAGGTACTGAGATGACGGACGGGCGAAACCTGAACATCTTGCAGAGCGGGCGGCAGATGCTGCGGGCCTTTGGCGGGGTGAACGAGACCTACGGGTGCAGCGAGGCGGAGCTGAGCAGCAGCCTGAATTTTTCCGGCCGGGGGTACCCGGCTTTGCAGACGCGGGCGACCCGCAAAAAAGTGCGGGAGGTACAGGACGTGAACGGCATGTACCACCTGAACGGGCTGGTGCTGTGCCGGGGGACCACGCTGGAGTACACCCCGGACACCGACGAGAGCCGGGCGGGCGCAGTGGTGCTGGAAAACGCGCTGACCGACAACGAGAAGGCCATGACCGGCATGGGTACGAAGGTGCTGATCTGGCCGGACAAGAAGGCCTTTGACACGGTGAGCGGGGAGCTGACGGACCTTGCGGCGGCGTGGACGCTGAGCGGCGGGACCATGACCGTGACCCCATGCGACGGCGAGGGCCGGACCTACACGCCGGACGGCGTGGGCACGACCGAGCCGGAGAGCCCGGCAGACGGGCAGCTGTTTTTGAAGGGGGACGCCGAGAGCCCTTACGGCGCGGGCGGCGTGCTGCTGAAGTACAGCACGAAGAACAAGAAGTGGAGCGAGATCCTGCTGACGAGCCTGCGGCTGCACTGCCCGGGCCTTGGCAGCGTGCTGAAGGAAGGCGACACCGTGACGGTGAGCGGGATGCCGGGCACCGTATGCAGTGCGGCGGCGGCCGGGCTGAACGGCGAGGTGAGCATCAGCACACTGGACGGGGACGACGTGATCACGACGCTGGCCGTGCCGGAGGACAGCACCCGGTACTATGGCAGCTGGACCGTGACGGCCACCGGCACAAGCTGGCGAAGCGCCGACGGCAAGGTGACCGAGAACGAAGCGGCCGCAGCGCCGGTGAAGCTGGAACGGCGGGTGCCGGATCTGGACTTTGTGACCGAGCAGGGCAACCGGGTGTGGGGATGCAGCCGGGAGGAAAACAGCATTTATGCATGTGCCCTGGGCGACCCCACCAACTGGTACAGCTACCGGGGCATTGCGTCGGACAGCTACGCGGTGAGCGTGGGCAGCGACGGCGCATTTACCGGGGCGGCCAGCTGCCTGGGGTACCTGCTGTTTTTTAAGGAAAACTGCATCCACAAGCTGTACGGCTCGAAGCCAAGCGACTACCAGATGAGCAGCGTGCGGTGCCGGGGCGTGGCGGCAAATGCGGCGCAGAGCCTGTGCGTGATCGCGGAGACGCTGTACTACCTCTCGCCGGACGGGGTGATGGCGTGGAGCGGAAGCCTGCCCACGAAGGTGAGCAGCGCACTGGACACCGGAAAGCTGACGGCGGTTGACAAGGCCGTGGGCGGACAGCTGGACGAGCGGTACTACCTGTACCTGCACCGGAAAACGGACACGGGCAGCGGGCGGCTGCTGGTGTACGACACCGAGCGGGGCCTGTGGCAGGAGGAGAGCGCGGCGGGCACCGGGATGGTGAGTACCGGCCAGCAGCTGTACCTGTGGGACGGCAATGCCCTGTGGGCGGCCGACCCGGAGCGGGAAGGGAGCGGCGAGGACGAGACGGGACTGAAATTTGAGGCCGTGACCGGAGACATCGGCCTTGCCGTGCCGGACGACAAGTACATCAGCCGGGTCACGCTGCGCATGGATGCCCTGGCCCACACGGTGCTGACCGTGGCGGTGAGCTACGACGGCGGGGACTGGGAGACGGTGAGCAGCTGTGCGGTGACGAGGGACCACCAGCGGGTGAACCTGCCCTTTGTGCCCCGGCGGCACGACACCATGCGGCTGAGATTTGCAGGCACCGGACAGATGGTGCTGCGGAGCATGGCCTTTACGTTTGCGGATGCAGCAGGGGCAAGGGTGAGCGGCGCGGTGCCGAGACGATGAAAGGAGAAGACAATGGCAAGCATTGCGGGACTGGCGGGCATCGGCCTGCCGAGATTCAGCGACCAGATGCCGGAGGCGGACGCGCGGGCGCTGACGAACTACCTGTACCAGCTGAACGAGCAGCTGACCTATGTGCTGACCAACCTTAGCAGAGAGAACATGAGCGAGGATTATCTGAGCGGAAAGGAGAGCTGAAGATGAGCAGACTGAGCAACGCGCGGAGCGAGCTGGAGCGCTTTGAACAGACGAAACCGGCCGACTACCAGAGCAAGTACCAGGGCCAGATCGACAATGTGATGGGCAAGCTGGATGATCTGGGCGGTTACGACTATGACCCGGCGGCCGATACGGCATACCAGCAGTACAAGAGCGAGTACACCCAGAAGGCGAAGCTGGCGAACCAGAACGCGCAGGCCAATGCCAGCGCACTGACCGGCGGGTACGGCTCCAGCTACGGCACCCAGGCGGGCCAGAAGGCCTATGCGGCGACCATGAGCGACCTGGACAACGTGCTGGACAGCCTGACGAGCCAGAGCCGCAGCGAATACAACACCCGGAAGAGCGGGCTGCAGCAGGAACTGAACGGCCTGCAGGAGGCCGAGCAGAATGACTACAACAAGTACCAGAAAGACCTGTCGAACTGGTACAACGACCTGAGCTACAGGCAGAACGAGTACAACAACGCCTATGCACAGCGGCAGCAGAACGTGAGCAGCACCCTGAACGGGCTGTTCAGCGTGCTGGGCATTGCGGCGCAGATCCTGCCGTTCTTCTTTATCTGAAAAGGAGGCAAAACATGGGGACTTTTAAGAGACTGAACGACCAGCAGAAACAGCAGGCACAGGCGGAAGCGGCCATGCCGGGGGCGTATGAGAACCGCTACGACGAAGGGATCCAGAACGCGCTGGCGGGCATGGACAGTGCCAACAGCGCAGGACTGGGTTTTGACAGCCAGAATGGCACCTACCGGGGCGCACTGAGCCGCCTGTTTGGCAACGCGGGCGCGGGGGCCAGTGCGGCCGAGCAGGTGGCAAACAGCCTTAGCGGCGGGTACGGCACGGACTGGGCCAAGAGCGCGGCACAGCAGGCGGCGGCCGGGGAGACGGGCCAGATCGCCAACGTGTACGCCCAGGCGCGGGCAGACGCGCTGAGCCAGTGGCGGCAGGAGCTGGCGGGCCAGGGAACCCAGCTGAATAACCTGCTGACGCAGGACCAGCTTGCGCGCAATGAGCACGACGGAAGCGTGCAGAACGCAGCAGACTGGCGGAGTTACCGGTACGGACGCACCCAGCAGGCCCGGCAGGAGAACAGCGACTTTTTGAGCAACGTGTGGAACGTGATCAAGAATGTGGGCAGCGATGTGGGCAAGGCCTATAATGCTTACATGGGTTACAGCCAGCAGAAGGCGAACGCCATTGTGCAGGCGAAGGAAGAATACCGGAACGGCAACGTGGACGGCGCAAAAGCCATTCTGAAAATGTACCGAATGGACGAAAACATGTTTGACAACCTGCAGGGCGTGAGCGACTTTACGGTGCAGCAGAATGCGGCGCTGAAGGAGGCATATGAGATGCTGGACCAGGGCGTGCCGGAAGCTGCCATCAGCAAGTTTCTGGAACCTTACGACCTGAGCTACGACATGTTTGACGAATGGAAGGGCCTTTCGCAGACGGACAAGGATAATCTGGACTATCTGATGAAAGCACAGGACTATACGACTGCAGGCGCACCGACGCTGGGACAGACCATTGCAAGGGCGGTTGGATATGGGACGGATGCGCTGGACAGCTTCGATTCGGTGACGAACCGGCTGAACCAGGCAGACATTGCCAAGTACGCAAGCCAGCTGGCCATCAGCAACCAGTACAAGACCACTGGGACGGGCAGCGGAACGGGCCGGAGCACCAAGAGCAGCGGGAGCAGAGGAAAAACAGGAACGGGATTTACCAACACCCAGCTGCAGACGATGGCGACGAAGTTCCAGAACATGAAGGATACTGACCCGCTGTACCCGTTCTACAAGCAGACACTGACGGATGCGGGGTGGCTGACACCGACAGGAACAGGCAGCGGCAGCGGGACGGCGGCCCGGAGCGGGAGCACCGGAAGCAAGCTGGCGGGCGTATTACAGCGCCCGGCGGTGTTTGGCACGGTGAAGCCGGTGGACGGCACCAATGGAAACAGCTTTGACACGGCGCTTTCCAGAGCACAGAGCATGACAAAGCAGGGAAAGAGCGCAGACGAAATTGCAGACTACCTGATCCGGCTGGGGTTCGGCGATGACGTGATCAGCCGGGTGTCCAACGTGATGGGATGGTAAAAAGGAGAAGAAAATGGGCTGGAGCGTAGACGAGGTGCGCAGAAAGCGCGAAGCACTGGAAAAAGAGGATGCAAGCAAAAAGGCCGCTGCGGCAGCAAAGGCCAGCACGAACACAAAGGCGGCCAGCACCGCAAAGAGCGGCGGGAGCACGGGCGTGACGGCAGGTGCTCCGCTGGCAGCGGGGTTGAACACGGAGAAAAGTGTGACGGCGGGTGCTCCGCTGGCAACGGGCTTGAGCACGGTGAAGGCCGGAACGAGCGCAAAGACGACCGGCCCGGCAAAGAGCGGTGGCACGGCAGGCAGCAAAAAGACCACCACCACGGCAACGCCGAGCCTTGGCACGCGGGTGCTGGCACAGATGGACGGCACCCAGACCGCGGCGGCCACGGCAAAGACGGGGAAAAAGCTGCCGACGGTGAAGCGGCAGAACCAGCCGGAGTGGCTGCAGACAGAAAGCGGTGCCCCGGCGGCGGTGGTGCGGGGCGCGAACGAGAGCCAGAAGGCGGCACAGCGGCGGCGCAACGGCAGCGAGGGCGTGCTGGCGCAGGGGGCGCAGGCCATCAAGGATCACACGGCGAAGGCGGAGGACGAAGATAAATTCAGCGACTTTACACGGCTGAACCGGTGGATGGATGCAGACCCGCAGCACCGGACGCTGGTGAGCCTGATCCGGATGGGAAAGAGCGGCGTGGAGGATGCTGCTGCACTGGGCAGCAGCACCGGCGACAATGCTGTGAAGGCCCAGAAGCCGTACACCGACGCGGAGCTGATGGCCAAGGGGTACAGCCAGCAGCAGATCAATGAGGCACGGCAGTACATTGCCGAGTACGACGCACTGCCTGCTGCGGAAAAGGCCGTGCGGCGCTCGGCGGACACATGGAAGGGCATTGGCGGAGCGGTGGCGTCGTTCAGTCCGCAGTTGGGCGAAAATCTCGGAACGGCGATCTGGAATACATGGAGCACGAACGCCAATGAACGTGCGCTGGACAAGAGCCTTGCAGGAGATGAACGGGCAAAGCAGCTGAAGGATATGATCACGGCGGTGGACATGGACTATAAGCCGCAGTACACGGACGAGCAGCTGCGGACCATGGGGTACAGCCAGAGCGAGATCACCGGCATGCGGCAGAAGGTGGCCGGGACCGTGACGAACGAGAGCGTTGACAAGGACGAGAGCGTGGGCTACCAGCTGTACGATTACGGCAGAAAGCACACCGAACGCGCGACAGCGGGCATGAACGAGACCGCAAAGACGGCAATGGGAATTGCGACCAGTGCGGCGGAGAACCTAGCAGTGGCGGGCATCAGCCCGGCGCTGGTGCTGCCGGTGCTGAGCGCCCAGGGCGGCGCGGAGGCTATGGGCCAGAGCGTTGACAAGGGCGAGAGCGCGGGCAAGACGCTGGTGGGCGGCCTTGCAAAGTTCGGTGCGGGGTGGGCCATCAACAGCGTGGGCGCGGCAGACCTTGCCCGGACCATGGGCAGCGACTACGCCAAGGACACGCTGGCGGGGAAGCTGGCGGACATGGTGCGCAGCGTGGCAGACAACGGCGTACTGGCGCAGCAGTACCCGACGGTGGCGAATGCGGTGTCCGGCGGCATTGACAATGCCATGCAGGCCTTTGTGGAGACCTATGCGGACAAGGCCATTGACGCGGCCCTGGGCGACGCGCAGGCGGCCGAGGAGATGTTCAGCCGAGACACCTTTTTGCAGGCGCTGGAAAGCGGCCTTTCCGGCGGCGCTTCCGGCGCGCTGGGCGGCGCTGTGGGCACCCAGCTGGGCAGGATGAGCGCGGCGCTGGAGACAGCGGACGGTCAGACGGTGCAGCGGAACGAACCCTCTCAGGCAGCGAAGGGCGCTGACAGCTCTCCCGAGGGGCGAGCTTTTGAGACGGAACGGCAGGCGGCAGCAAATGACCGGCAAGTGGGGAATGCCGCACAGCAGACGGAAGATGCGGCAGTGCTGCAGAAGGAAACGGCCCCGGCGGCAAGTGAGACGGTGACGGAGCATACGGCGGTGAATGATGACCCGGCGGTGCATACCCCGGCGCAGAACACCAGCATTGAGGAGTACAAGCAGAGCGTTGACCCCGGCCTTGCGGAATACGTTGACCGGGTGCGGGCGGGCGAAACGCCGGAGCCTTACATGGTGACCGAGACCAGCGACCGGATGCGGGACGCCATGCAGCAGCTGACCGGCCTTGACAAGGTGGGCAGTCGTACCCTGATGGACGCCAACGCGGTGAAGCACATCACCAACCGGCACGCAGGCGGGGACGGCAGCGCGGACGGCACCATGAAGAACAGCGCGGATGTGGCGCGGGCGGCGTATGTGCTGAACCACTTTGACAATGCGTATCTGGCAACGCGAAAAGCGGACGGATATTATACTGGGAGCCGTAAAAAAGCGCCCATTGTGATCTTTGAGAAAAAAATAGACGGCTCCCACATTGTTGTGGAAGCCGTCTGTGATACAAAGAAAAGTAAAAACTTTATTGTATCTGAGTATTTATCTTCAGTAGGAGTGCCGGAAAAAGAAATAGCGAAAGCTCTGCAGCCCTCTATGGATGCCGTTGCCGACCCCAGAGACACGTCCGGAACGTTAAGTGCAGATACTTCCGCCGACACAACTGTATCACAGCAGGCGGGGGATGTCAACGGTCAGCGGGTGGAAAACGCCGGGGAAACGGTGGAAACTCCCGCAGTCTCGCATTCGCTCGACAGCTCCCTCGGTGAGGGAGCCTTTGCACAGCAGGCGGAACCGACAGCCCTGCGGGAGACGGCCGGGCTGGAAGTGCGCAGCGAGGGCGCGCAGAAGAGCAGCGTACAGCGGGAGCTGCTGCGCTGGAAGGTAAGCGAGGGCGCGGCACAGACGCTGAGCCGGAACATGCCGACGGGCATTGCGGACGAGAGCCGGTATGCGGCGGCGGCCTCCAGCCTGTACCGGCTGGGACAGATGGAGGACGTGACCACTTTTGACAAGGCTATGGAGCTGGCGAAGGGTATGAACGGCCTTGCGGTGAACACGGACTATGTGCTGGCACAGCCCGGCGGAGAAGCGGCGCTGAAGATCGCGTGGCTGCAGGGCAAGGGCGAAGCGGAAGCCGGGGCCGTGCAGACCGGGACACCGGGCGGTGCGCTGAGCGCAAAGAGCGTGAGCGGCAGCGGACGGGTGCTGTACAAAGGCACCATGCGCACGGCAGACGAGGTAGCCACAAAGCTGATCGAGCTGAACGCGCGGGCGACCGACACCGATGCGGTGCTGAAGGCAGTGCTGGAAGGCGATGAGCGGGTGAAGGCCTATGTGGACACGGCTGCCGGACAGATCTTTTTTGCGGACAGTGCGGGAGACATTTTCGGCACCGTGCTGCACGAGGACTGGCACTGGTATAACGCTTTGGACGCCGAGGGCGCAAAAGCGGTGCAGCAGCATGTGCTGGAATACCTTGCGAAGAGCGAGGGCTTTGAGAACATCGACGATCTGATCCGGGCGAAACTGACCGACTACGCACAGCAGAACCTGACCTACGGCGAAGCAGCCGAGGAACTGGTGGCGGACGCCTGGCGCGGCATCTTTGACAGCGAGGAGAGCTTCAAGCGGTGGGTGGAGTTCCAGCGCGGGCAGGCAGAGAAGAACGCGGGCCGGGCGGGGACCATCCGCAAAGTGATGAACGCGGTGAAGAACCTTCTGACCGACATCGTGAGCCGGGCAAAGGAAGTGCTGGCAAACGACCCGGAGAACAAAGCCGCCCTGAAAGCGCAGCGGCTGGCCGAGGCCGAGAAACGGGCGCTGCAGGAGGAATACTTTGCCCACGCGGAAAAGGCCATGGACGCCCTGCGCGCGGCAAAAGAAAACGCCGCAGCCCTCAAGAGTGAGGGTGCGGCGCAGGGGGTGCGGTTCCAGCTGCACGAGGGAAAAGATTCTCTGGTGGAGCAGATGAACGGCCATCTGGACGAATTGGAAGAAATGAAACCGGTGGCGACAATCGAAGGAACAGAGGTGTCTTTCGGAAAAACGCGAAACGAAAACATTTCCAATGTTGAAGAATTCTTTGATTCTATAGGAAACAAAGTGATTCGTGAAAACTTCGGAACGGTGGAGTTGACAAAGAGCGGTGCACGTGCAACGGTGCAGTATGGGAACAGCAAAGCAAAACAGGTTGCGGTTGCTGCAGTCCCCGAAGTAATTCAAAAAGGAAAGCAAATCGGGTATGAGCAAAACTGGCAGGGACGAGGGTATGATACTTATGTCTTTGCAGCGCCCGTCGAAATTGACGGAACAAAGCTGTATGAAGGCGTGATTGTAAGAGAATACACCCGGCAGAATGGCATGAAGAATTTCTATGTTCATGAGGTATGCTGGACAGATGGAAGCTATGTGACGTTTGACACTGAGGGAAATATGACAAAAAAAGAAGATACTCCCACACAGCTCCCGAAAGCTGTGCGGAGCACCCTTGCGGATGCTCAGGAAGTATCTTCTGACACTACTATAGCACAAACCTCTGCCAAAAGCAAGGAAAACAATGCAGCTGTGCAGAAAAATGTGCGCTATCAGCTGGCGGAGCAGGATGAGCTGGCAAAGCTGCGCACCGAACAGCAGCAGCTGACCAAGCAGCGCAGTGCCCTGAAGGAAGAACGCAGTGCATGGCTGAACAGTGCCGAAGTGCAGCGGATCGAGGCAAAGAAAAAGGCGCTGGGCGTTTTTTCCGCAGAGGGCAAGGCCTACCGGGACAGCGCAGAATACCAGGACTACCTTGCAAAGCGCAAGGAGTACAACAGCCGCCTGGCCGCGCTGGAAGAGCGGGACAGCGCCCTGACGGAGCAGATGAAAGCAGCCAATGAGCGTCTGCAGCAGCGGAAGGACGCCCAGGCCAAGGATGCACAGAACGCCTACAATGCCAGAGCCAAAGCGTACGGCGGCAATGCGGAGTACCGGCGGATGTTGGCGAAGGAGCAGTTCGGCGTGACGGAAGAATTCCGGCGGGCAGGGTACATTCTGCCGGACGGCCAGATGCTGGACTTTGCCCAGAATGACCGTAGCCGGGACACCGACCACCGGGAAATTCTGGAGGTGTTCGGCCCGGCGGAAGTAAAGACCGGCACGGAAGCACTGAACGAGTTTTTGCTGGACGGCAATGTGCGCGTGATGGCAGAAGCACCGGGCATTGACCTTTCGGCAGACACGGAACCGACTGCACAGCAGCTGGAACAGATCCGGAACATGGTGGAACAGCTGGGCGGTGAGCGCAGGCAGTTCACGCTGGATTTTTCTACAGCAGACGGGCGCGTGGCGGCAAGCAAGGAATACAGCGGGCGCGTGGACGCAGACAAAGTGGTGCGGGAAATCCGGGACTATTACAGGACCGGGGAGCTGGCACAGGAAAGCGAGTTGGCAAGATTCCGCTACCAGCTGGCAGAACAGGCGAGCCGGGACGCGAAGCGGAACGAGCAGCAGCAGGCCAGCCGGGTGATCGCCGAGAAGGCAGCGGCGCTGGACACACTGAGCCAGTTTTTTGGGCTGACAAAGGGCGTGAACGTGAGCCGGAGCGCGGTGGACGAGCTGGCCGGGCGCTGGCTGAAGGCCAACGGCAGCAAGGCGGACCGGGCGAAGCTGGCGCAGGAGACCGAAGTGCTGGTGAACTACCTGAAAGCCGACGGCGCGGACATGAACAAGGCCGAGGCGCTGGCCGAGACGCTGGCGGGGGAGATCCAGGACGGGGCAACCTACCGGAACAGCGAACTGTGGGACGAGTACCCGGAGCTGCACAAGCTGGAGTACACCGTGAACCGGGATGGACAGGCGAAGGCCGAGCTTGTGAAGCGGTACGGCAGCTGGAGCGAGGCGGTGGCCGAGGCACGGCGCCACGGCGTGACCCTGCGGCAGGCCGAAGGCGTGCGGGACGGCAACCCGGCGGAGCAGTATGAGAGCCTTGTGAACGATGACCGCGCCGTGGGCGGCGTGACCGACGGAGCCAAGGCGCTGTGGAAGCAGGCCGCAGAGCAGGCCGGTGTGGCGGGCAGTCAGAGCTTCGAGAGCACCGAGTGGCTGGACGTGCTGATGAACCTGCACGACGCCATCAAGCCGAAGACCATGAGCCGCTTTGCGGATAAGGCCGAGTATGAGGATGCCCGCGTGGAGCTGGCGGGCAGGATCATCGGGGACATCATGCAGCTGCCCCAGCTGACCGATGCCGAGGCCATTTTTGAGGGCATCCAGCGGCACAACCTGGAAGCGGCGAAGGCGGCTGCCGGAGACGCGGCGCGGGCGGCCGAGGTGGAAAAGAGCCTGCGGGGCGTGCAGAAGGTGCAGAGCCGGGAATTCAACCGGCGGCTGGCCGAGAACCAGCGCACAGCGGGCCGGAACGCCGAGGTGCAGCAGGTGAGCGAGCTGCAGAAGAGGAACGCGAAAGCGGAAAAGCAGCTGGACGCGAACCTGGAACTGCTGGGCGTGGACGTGAGCAACGTGGGCGATCTGAACGAGAAGCTGACCGTGCTGCGGGAGACCTACGAGCGGGAATGGAAAGCCGAACGCAAGCGGATGCGGACCGAACTGCAGCAGATGCGGGACGAGGCAAGGCTGGAGGTGCGGCAGCTGCGGGGCGAGAACGCCGACCTTGCCCGGCAGGTGCGGGACGAGCAGAGGCGTGCGGACAAGGCCGAGTACAGCCTGATCGTGCAGGAAAACGAGATCATGGAATGGGAGGAAGAGAACCAGCGGAAGGCCGAGGCCTGGCAGCAGAAGCAGGCGCAGCGGAACGCACTGGCCGCCGAGGTGGCACGCCAGCAGCGGGATGAGGAAATCGCCATTGCGAAGCGGGTGGCCGAGAAGCGGGTGCAGAAAGCGCGGGACGGCCGGAAGATGGACGAGCTGAAGCGGGGCATCCGGCAGGATGCGGCGGCGCTGAACCAGATGGTGCTGCGGCCGAGCAAGGGCAAGTATGTGAGCCAGCGGCTGATCGTGCAGGCGGCGGAGGTGGCAAAGATCGCCGACATGACCGTGCTGAACGACCGGGCTGTGAACCAGCTGACGCGGCTGCAGAACAGCATCCAGGCGAGCATGGGCAGCGAGGGCAGCCCCACGGCCATGACCACCGAGTGGGAGCAGACCGGGGTACCGAAGCTGATCACGGCGCTGCAGACCGACCTGACGGCGTGGAAGGATGCAAAGCTGGCCGACTTACAGGCAAAGCTGGCGGAAGCCGAGGCGCTGCCCTACAGCGAGAAGGCACTGGCCTTGCAGGAGCGGCTGCGTAAGCGGATCCGGGAGACCGAGAGCCGCACCTACCTGCCCATGACGGTGGACCAGATGCGGATGCTGAAGGCCATCACCAGCGCGACGCTGCATGTGATCCGGAACGAGAACAAGACCGTGAGCCTTGCGAAGGCCGAAGAGGTGAGCAAGATCGCGGACGAGGCAGCCTATGAGGTGACACTGAGCAAGGGCAACCACCCCGGCGGGGCGCTGGACGGGCTGCAGAACCTGCTGACCAAGTACAACCTGGACATGCTGGGGGCCGAGCGGGTGCTGCGGATGCTGGGCGGCTACAAGAACGGCGGCCAGATGGAGAAGATCGGGCAGATGCTGAACGACGGCCAGTACCGGCAGACGAAGATCACCATCGAGGGCGAGAAGCTGTTTGCGGACGTGACGGGCGCAAAGCACGCCAAGGAAGCGCAGGCCTTTGCCGGGCCGGGTGCGGACCTTGTGGACGTGGGCCTGAGAGACACGGACCACAACGCGGTGCCGCTGACCCATGCGCAGCTGTGCAGTTTGTACATGCACCTGCAGAACAAGGACAGCCGGGAGCACCTGATGACCGGCGGCATGGTGGTGCCGGATGCGCAGCTGTACAGCAAGGGCGACGTGGAGCAGGCCTACCAGAAGGGACAGCTGGTGCAGCTGGGCATGCTGAGCGACGGACACGGGGAAGCCATGGCGGACACCATCCTGAACACGCTGGAAGCGGCCATGACCGACTACGACCGGGCGTGGTGCGCGGACATGAAGGAGTTTTTTGGAAACTACACCACGAAGCTGATCAACGAGACGAGCCTACAGCTGGTGGGCTACAAGCGGGCCACCGTGCAGAACTACTACCCCATTGCGGTGGACAAGGCTGCACTGGCGACCGAGATCGACGGCGTGAAGCTGGACGCGACCATTGAGGGCCGGGGCTTTTTGAAGAACCGTGTGAAGAGCAGCAAGCCCATCCTTTTGGAAGAGTGCTCAAGCGTGGTGCAGCGCAGCCTGCGAGACACGGCGGCCTATGCGGGACTGGCCGCGCCCATCCGGGACGTGCAGAAGATCCTGAACGCAGGGGTGGAGACCCGGGACGGCGTGAAGACCCTGAAAAACGGCGTGATCAAGGAGCAGTGGGGCACGAAGGCCGTGAGCTACCTGGACGATCTGCTGACCGACCTGCAGACCACCCAGCGGCACCGCTCCAACGGCGTGAGCCGGATGCTGAGCACGCTGCGGGGCAACTACGCGGGGGCGGTGCTGACCCTGAACCCGGGCGTGGCCATTGCACAGGCGGCGAGCCTGCCGACGGCGGCGGCCGTGCTGGGCGGGGACACCATGGCGTCGGTGATGCCATTTGTGAGGGACACTATGACGTCGGTGGTGCCCTTTTTGAAATCGAAGCAGAAGGCAGCGCTGGAAGCAGAAATTGCAGAGCACGGGGACGTGCTTTTGCAGTGGCGGCAGCGCGGGACCGGAAAAGGCGAGCTGCAGAGCATCGGCAAGCGGGAGACGCTGGTGCAGAAGGGCATGGACAAGGTGCCCGGATGGCTGACCGGGTGGATCAACGGCATGGACGAGATCACGGTGGCGGCCCTGTGGGAGGGCAGCAAGGCCTATGTCAAAAACCACGCGGCGGAATTCGAGGGCGCGGGCGAGACCGGAAGCCCGGCATACTGGGAGGCGGTGAACCGCACCTACCAGAAGGTGATCGAGCAGACCCAGCCGAACTACACCGTGATGCAGCGGGCAGGCATCCAGCGCAACCCGGACGAGATGGTAAAGACCTTTACGATGTTCACGACCCAGCGCTTCCAGAATGCGGGCATCCTGATCGACGCGGTGGGCGACTGGAAAGCGCAGGCGGCGAGGTACAAGGCGGACGCCAGCGACGCGAACAAGGCAGAGCTGCAGCGGGCGACAAAGCAGCGGGACCGGGCCATTCTGAGCCAGGCGGCGCAGGTGGCGGTGTTTGCCATGATGAAGATCGGCGCGGACTTCCTGCTGCACCGGTGGGACCGGGAGCAGGACGAGAACGGCGACGTGACCCTGAAGAGCATGGTGAGCCGCTTTTTCTCGCTGTCCACCGAGAGCACAATGGGCAACTTCCTGTTTGGCAGCGAGCTGTACAGCCTGATCGACAATGCCATCGAGGGCAAGGATTACGACGTGATCAGCGCCACGAACATCAGCGCGGTAAACGACATGGCGTCGGATGTGGTGAAGTTTACGGCGGAGCTGAAGAAGGACACCAGCGAGATGGACGAGGCGGAGCTGGAAAAGCACCACAAGAAGCTGATGGAGAAGGGCATGGCCCTGATCGAAAACGGCTTTGAGATCGTGGGGGTGCCCTACGGCAACGGCCGGAAGATGGTGGACGCAGTGCGCGGGTACTGGGACGATGCGCAGAACGTGGCGCAGGGCGGAAAATTTAGCTTCAACAGCCTGCCGGAGAGCGCGACCGGGCAGTATGACCGGCTGTACAATGCCTATGCCAGCGGAGACGCGGACGAGGCACAGGCGGCGGTGGAGAAACTGGTGGCCATGGGCAAGGAGGGCGAGATCTACAAGCAGCTGAAGACCCGGCTGAAGAAGTACGACGCCGACACCCGGGCGGCGGCAAAGGCACAGATGGAAGGGAACGAAGCCGAGCGGTACCGGCTGGAGACGGAGACCATCGAAGCGCTGTACGACGTGCTGGGCATCCGGAAGAATGTGAAGGAGGACGCGCCGAAGCGGGAAGCCGTGATCGACTGCGTGACCGGGGCCGTGAATGCACTGGAGACCGAGATGCTGAAGGGCGACGCGGGCGACATGTACGCGGACCTGGGCGAGGCGGTGGACAGCCGGAAGGCGCAGGACGTGCAGGCCGAGTACGACCGGCTGATGAAGGCCGGACGGACGCCGAGCAGCGTGAAGAGCAAGCTGACCGAGCTGGCAAAGCCGGAGTATCTGGCGGGCAGCGATGCGGACAAGCAGCAGCTGGCCGACGTGCTGCTGGCCCTGACCGACACGGACGGAAACGCCCTGTACACGGAAAAGACCTTTGCGCAGTGGGAAAAAGCGGCGGAGAAGGCAACACAGGCGGAACCGGAAGAGGACCCGTATGCACTGCTGCGGTGACGACCAGATGCCAACCAAGTGCCAACCAAGTGGCAGCCATCCGGTGACGCTTTGTCACCAATAGAAAGCACCCCGGCGGGCAAGACCTGCCGGGGTGCTTTTATAAAAGTACACGGTTTTTTGCGGGGCAGCGGGACGGTAGACTGGGAAAAAAACGGAAGGAGGAAAAGACCATGCAGGTAAGGATCGTGGAAAAGCGATTCGGCGGGGGGGAGTTTGCCCCGGAGATGAAGGTGCTGCACCTGGGCGGGCAGAGCAGCGCGAACGTAGAGCGGCTGGAATTTACCCTGCCGGAGAGCTGGCAGGGCAAGAGCGTGACGCTGCACATCCAGCGGCAGGACGGCACCCTGCCTGCCCCCATTTTGCTGGACGAAGCGCATAGCTGCGCGGTGGGCAAGGAGTTTACCGCGTCGAGCTGCGGCAGCTGGATGCTGCTGGCCCTGGGCGAGGACGGCTTCCGGGCGCTGACACGGCCGGCAAAATACGACTGCTACGAGACGCTTGCCACCGACGGAGACGCGGAGATCAGCCCGACGCAGTACGAGACCTTTGTGGCGCGGGTGCTGGCGTACTCGAACAGTGCGGCGACCAGCGCGCAGGAAGCGCGGAACAGCGCAGGTGCGGCCGCGAAGGATGCACAGAGGGCAGAGGCGGCGCGGACGGCAGCGGTGACGGCAGCCGGACAGGCCGGGGCAGCGCAGGAGGCTGTGGCACAGGACGCGGACCGGGCCGAGGCGGCAGCCGAGCGGGCGGAGAAGACGGCACCGGCGGACGGGCCGGTGAAGAGCGTGAACGGCAAGGGCGGCGCGGTGACCCTGACGGCGGCGGACGTGGG
>ONZU01001010.1_pt1 | contig 18566 bp, 11 predicted proteins | sample 1671161 | NCBI WGS metagenome assembly ONZU01 (sample SAMN06348128, study PRJEB24527) | human gut metagenome | biome: human gut; feature: ankylosing spondylitis patient; material: feces | host: Homo sapiens | place: China | collected 2015-10
CCTTTGGCACCCAATAATAGGTGTAGGGGCACTGGTCGGTATAGTAGAGGACAAAACCGTCCTCCTCTACCTTGGGATGCTTGGCGCAGGCCTTGAATTTTGGCGGCTGGGCACTCTCTGCAAGGGGCAGGTACATGAGGTTGATGCCACAATCGGAGATGTCCGAAACCTTGAAGCCCTTATGGGTCAAAAACTTGGGGTCGGCGAGAAACTCCCGTTTGCGCCCCTCTGCACACAGAATGCAAACACCGTTTTTGCCCTGCGCCTTGGCATCCCGAAGGCATTTTTCCAGCAGTTCGCTGGAATAGCCGTGACCCTTCATGGAGCCGGAGACCCACAGGCAGTTGATATAAAGCCAGCCTGCCGCATCAATGGGCACCCATGCGTTTTCTGCCGGGATGTACTCGATAAAGCATTTGCCTCGCTCTGCACTGCGGTAAAAAACAAGCCCCTCCTCAAAGCGCTGCTTGAGCCATTCCTTCTTGGCAAGGCTCTGTTTGCCGGACATGGCACAACAGATATGTTCCTTGTCGATGTTTTCTCTGGTAACTCTGATATAGTCCATCTTGCAGTCCCTCCTAAGTTGCAAAAAGCCGCTGTGCCGCAGAGCGCTTCTCCGACACAGCGGCTTTTTTGTTTGTGGCTGCGACTTACCGCATTCGTCCATCGCCGCCCATCAAGGCGGTCATTTCCTCAATATAGTCCAGCGGGAACGGCGGAGAACACAGCGGCTTCATGGCAATGCTCATGAGCTTCATGGGGTTGTCGTCTGCCGCCACCCGGTTGGAGCTGAGTTTTCCGCAGCGTTTGCAGCGGTGGATGATGGCCCATTCGCCGCCCTTGCGTACCCAGACGGCCACCGGCTCCATGATGCCGCCGCAGTCGGAGGCACGGTCGCCGGGTTCTTCGTCCACATGAAGGCTGGACAGGCAGTTGGGGCAATGGTTGCGGTGGTCGCTCCCTGCATTTTGCGGGGTGCAGACCCGTCCGCAAACCTTGCAGGTAAAGGTATCGTTGCAGGCGTGGGTCTTATAGTAACCTTTTTCAAAGGTCTTGCGTTTGTTTTCGCGATTCATGGTAATATCCTCCTGAAGAATTGTGTCTGCTCGTCTTCGGGAGGCGTGGCTTGTGGTATTTGCCAGACCTCCCGGTCAGCCCACAAGTCCCAGTGCAAATGTAGTATGTTTCAAAAAGCTCTCCTTTGATGATAGCATTTATGGCTTTTTTCTGCTTCAACTAAAACTCAAAAATTCCTTTATTTTTCACCTCCCACAATGTTAAAGGTCCGGAAGAACAGCTTTACATGGGCATCCAGCTTTGCAAGGCTTTCGGCTTCCCGTTCCGGCTGACGGTCGCAGACGCTCAGCAGGACGATGATCGGGGAAACATACATCCACGCCAGCGTATCCGGGTCTTCGTTTCGCAGTTCGCCGTTTGCAACCAGCGCACGGAAGATGCCTGCATGGTAGGAAATCATCCAATCCACATAGCGTTTGGAAAGCAGTTCGGCAAATTTTGGGGAACGGAACTGCTCCAGCGTCATCATCCGGCGGAACTGGCTGATGGTTTTATCGTGCAGCGAATAAAGGAAGATCTGTCGGACTTTTTCAACCAGCAGCTCCTCTGAGATGTGGGAGAAAACCGGGATATCCTTTTGGGAATCCTGTACATGGACCGAGATCTCAGCGGTGTCTTTCTGGTAGTGCGCCGAAGTTGTCTCCAAAATCGCATCAAAAATCGCCTGCTTGCTTGGGAAATGGTTGTACAGCGAGGGAGCCTTGATGCCGACCGCTTTTGCAATTTCACCCACGCTGACGGCATCGTATCCCTTGGTCGAAAACAGTTCCAGAGATTTTTCCAGAATGCGCTGCTTGGTATCTTCCATTGTTCATCACCATTTGCTAACTAATGTTCGTTAGCTCTACTATAATCAAAAATGTTTCCGTTGTCAAGAGGTTTTTCTGGAAGACAACGAAACTCCGTCATTACCGCAGGCTAACGGCAACGATCAACAGAACACCAGGTTGTGTTCGCTTCAGCTTTGCAGCTGCAGGCTTTTTCTTTGCCGGGATTTATGCTATACTTATGAAATAAATCAAATCAATGGGCAGGAGGAACCAGCGTGGAGGATTACCGCACCATCCGGGGCACGGCCACCGGCGAATATGAGGAAAAGAAGAGCCGCTTTATTGCGCAGCTCTCCTTTGCGGACAGCGAGGAAAAGGCGGTGGCCTTTTTGGAGCAGGTGCGGGCAGCCAACCGCACGGCCCGGCACAATGTCTATGCCTACCGCCTGCGGGAGGGCAACCGGGAGCACTACTCCGATGACGGTGAACCGGCCAAGACGGCGGGAACTCCGGCACTGGAAGTGCTGCAGCACAGCGGATTGACTGACCTTGTCGTGGTCATCACCCGGTACTTTGGCGGCGTGCTGCTGGGCACCGGCGGTCTGGTGCGGGCTTATACCACCGCCACCGCCCGCGCGCTGGAAGCTGCCGAAGTGGTCACGGTGCGCAGTGTAGTGGAGCTGGAAGTGACGGTGGATTACTCACTCTACGAGCGGGCGGCGCTGCTCATCCAGGCGGCGGGGGCAAAGCTTGCAGACCCCCAGTTCACCGACCGTGTCACCCTGCGCTGGCAGATGCCTGAGGGTACGGAGCCGCCCTTGCTGGAGCAGCTCCGGGAGCTGACCCGGGGCGCTGCACAGGTAAGTGTGTCACAGCCGTTCTACGCTCCATTCTGACCTGCAAACTGACTGCCTGCCGTTATGACACAGACTTCCCTGCGGGGAAGGCTGGGGAGCAGCAGTAAAATCAAGAAGTTTTATTCGTTCTAAGACAAATACTTTCCCCCTTCGACAGGGCGGGTGTGCTATACTTGCCGCAGACGCGGCATGGGGATCGGCTGCGCCGTGCGAGAGGAGGGGGAGAAAACAGAAAGTGAGGGTTCCTGATGGATGTACGACAGCGCACCGAAGAGATCGAGCGGCTGACCTTGGCCTCCTGGGCAACATTCAGCGATGCCAGCCGGGGCCGGGTGAGGCCCGAAGAGCAGGACCCTATCCGTCCGGTGTTCCAGCGGGACCGTGACCGGATCATCCACTGCAAGGCGTTCCGGCGGCTCAAGCAGAAAACACAGGTGTTCCTCTCGCCGGAGGGCGACCTCTACCGCACCCGGCTCACCCACACACTGGAGGTGGCGCAGATCGCCCGCACCATTGCCCGCGCCCTGCGCCTCAACGAGGATCTGACCGAGGCCATCAGCCTGGCCCATGACCTGGGGCACACGCCCTTTGGCCACGCAGGGGAGAGCGCACTGGACAAGCTCTGCCCGGAGGGATTCCGGCATTATATGCAGAGCCTGCGTGTGGTGGACAAGCTGGAAAAGGACGGCAGGGGCCTGAACCTGACCTGGGAGGTGCGCAACGGCATCGTGACCCATACCAAGGGCACCTGGGCGGCCACCCCGGAGGGACGCATCGTCCGCATGGCGGATCAGATCGCCTTTGTGAACCACGATATCGAGGATGCCGTGCGTGCCGGTGTGCTGGACCCGGCCACCCTGCCCAGAGAATGCACCGCCGTGCTGGGTGAGACGAAGTCTCAGCGCATCACCACCATGATCAACAGCATCCTGCGCAGCAGCGAGGGGGATGTGCAGGTGGGCGCAGAGGAGAACGAAGCCTTCCTGGCGCTCAAGGATTTCATGTACCGCACCGTCTATGTGGATCGCAGCGCCAAAAAGGAAGAACAGAAGGTGGAAAAGGTGCTCACCGAACTCTACGAGTATTACCTGACCCACATCGAACAGATGTCCAACTTCTACCTGCAGCTGGCCTATCAGGAAGGACGCGACCGCGTAGTGACGGACTATATCAGCGGCATGAGCGATGAATTTGCCATCCGTACCTTTGAGGATGTCTTTGTGCCCCGCAAGTGGCATGTGTTATAAAAGGAGCATCGGAATACCAAAATGATCCCACACGAATATATTGAGGAACTGACCCGCCGCACCGATATCGTGGATGTGGTGGGCAACTATGTCCAGCTCAAGCGGAAGGGGCGGCTGTATGGCGGCCTGTGCCCCTTCCACAGCGAAAAGACCCCCTCGTTCTACGTCTACCCGGATACCCAGAGCTTTTACTGCTTTGGCTGCGGTGTGGGCGGCGATGTCATCCACTTCGTCCGCCGCATCAACAGCATCGACTACACCGAGGCGGTCAAGATGCTGGCTGCCCGCGCGGGAATGCCGGAACCGCAGGAGGACGACAAGACGGGCCGCCTGCGCAGCCGCATCCTTTCCATGAACAAAGAAGCCGCGCGGTATTTCCACGCCTGCCTGAACTCCACGGTCGAGGAAGCCCGGCAGGCCCGGGCCTACTGGCGGCGGCGCGGTCTGGACGACAAGACCATCGTCCGGTTCGGGCTGGGCTATGCACCGGATGACGGGCAGGGGCTGTACCAGTATCTGCGCGATAAGGGGTACAACCAGCAGGAGCTGGATGCCAGCGGCCTGTTCAAGCGCAGCCAGTCGGGCCGGATCTACTGCCTGTTCTGGAAGCGGGTGATGACCCCCATCTTTGACCTGCGGGGCAACATCATAGCCTTTGGCGGGCGTGTGCTGGATGATTCCAAACCCAAGTATGTCAACAGCCCCGAGACACTGGTCTACCACAAGTCAGATACCGTGTTCGCACTGCAGATCGCCAAGAAGAGCGCTTCCCGGCGGTTCGTTCTCTGCGAGGGTTACATGGACGTTATTTCCATGCATCAGGCGGGGATCGACACGGCGGTCTGCGCCTGCGGCACGGCCCTGACTCCGGATCAGGTAAAGCTCATCAGCCAGTACGCGGAGGAAGTCATCCTGAGCTACGACTCGGATGAGGCCGGCCAGAAGGCTACCCTGCGCTCGCTGGAACTGTTCCGCAACAGCCCGGTCAAGGTGGGCGTGCTGCAGATCCCGGGTGCAAAAGATCCGGATGAGTACATCAAAAAGTATGGCTCCGAGCGGTTCAAGGCACTGCTGGACGGTGTGGGAAACGCGCTGGACTTCCGGCTGGGGCGGCTCAAGAACAAATACGACCTCAAGCAGGATGCCCAGCGGCTGGAATATGTCAAGGAAGCCGTGAATATGCTGGCGGAGCGCTCCAACCCCACCGAGCAGGAGGTCTACGCCGGGCGGCTGGCCGAGGAGACGAACATCTCCAAGAACGCCATTATGACCCAGCTTGCCGATGCAGTAAAGCGCTCCAACAGCAAACGCCGGTGGGCGCAGAATCAGGCACGGCTGCAGTCCGGTGAGATGCACCAGATCAGCGTGCCTTACAGTGCGGGCGGCTCTCAGGCGCTGGGGGTTGCCTCGGCAGAACAGCGGCTGCTGGCCGCCATGCTCCGGGAGCCCAGCTATATCCCGCAGGTGCGAGCCCAGCTCAGCCCGGAAAAGTTCGTTCTGCCCCAGCAGAAGGAGCTGTACGAAGCGTTTCTGCAGTGCCAGGAGCAGGGAATTGAGATCAGCCTTTCCACTCTGCGCCCCTTTGTGAGCGAAGAGGCGCTGAATGAGCTGAGCCGCCTTGCGGCACAATACAGCGATGTGAACTGTACGCCGGACGATATCCGGCTCTATCTGGACCGCATTGCCCGGGGCACCCCCGTGGCAGGCAAGGCGGCCGAAATGTCCAATGATGATTTGATACGGTATCTCCAGTCGATGCGAGAAAAGAAGCAGGGCACAGAACCTGCGGACGACTGACCGTTCCTCTCCTCCGGCTGGAGCTGGAAGGAGAAAGGATCATGCGGAAATTGTCGCAGACGGAAGAACTGGTAAAGATCCTGGCAGGCCGGGCCCGCCGCCATACCCTGACACCCGAGCAGATCAGCCGGGCCATGGATGAACAGGAATACGATGTATCCGGGCTGGATGCGCTGTATGCGGCGCTGGAAGCCCGGGGCATCCGTGTAACCGAAGAAGAAGCGGACATGCCCATGCTGGATGAAACACAGATCGGGGAACTGGAGCACGAGCTCTCAGCCGAGGGCGTAGCGCTGGATGACCCGGTGAAGGCATATCTGAAGGAGATCGGCCGGGTGCCGCTGCTGACAATGGAACAGGAGCTGGAGCTTGCCCGGGCCGCGCAGGCCGGGGATGCGGATGCCCGGCGGAAGCTGAGCGAAGCAAACCTGCGGCTGGTGGTCTCGGTGGCCAAGCGCTATGCCGGGCGGGGGCTGCCCTTCCTTGACCTCATTCAGGAAGGGAACCTCGGCCTGATGAAGGCGGCGGAGAAGTTTGAACCAGACCGGGGGTTCCGGTTCTCGACCTACGCGACATGGTGGATCCGGCAGTCCATCACCCGGGCCATTGCCGATCAGGGGCGGGTCATCCGCATCCCGGTGCATCTGGTGGAGAGCATCAACCGGGTGAAAAAGACGACAGGGGAGCTTTTGCGCAAAAACGGCAGGGAACCCACAGCCGAGGAGATCGCCGTCCGGCTGGACATGGAGCCTGACCGGGTGCGGGAGCTGCTGCAGCTGGCGCAGGACCCCATCAGCCTGGAAACACCGGTGGGTGAGGAAGAGGATGCCCACCTGGAGGATTTTATTCAGGATGAGGAAGCAGGCGTTCCGGTGGACGAGGCCGGGCGGGAACTGCTGCGGCGGGAGCTGGCAAATGTCCTCAAGAGCCTGACACCCCGGGAGGAGCGGGTGCTGACTCTGCGCTTCGGGCTGGAGGACGGGCAGGCCCGCACCCTGGAAGAGCTGGGAAAGGAGTTCAACGTGACCCGGGAACGCATCCGGCAGATCGAGGCCAAGGCTCTGCGCAAGCTGCGCCATCCCAGCCGCGCAAAGCGCCTGCGGGATTATCTGGAAGAATGAGCATGTAAGGGCACCGCAGGCAGCTGCGGTGCTTTTTGCATGGGCAGGGGAAAGCACGCATCAAGAGCCAAGGTGTACAAAATGCACAAGGGTGTTTTTGGTGAGAACGTGCAAAACTCAAAAATCAAGAGCCAAAATGCGCAAAGCTTACACGTGCCCGTGCGTACCATGAAATCGCGGGCTTGACAAAAATATTGGGCCAAAATGCGAAAAATGGCTTGACAGCAAGGCTTTTGAGGTGTATACTGCATTAGTATCACATAATGGCCTAGTGCGCCAAAAAGGAAGCTGCACTGGAAGCGGCTGGACGGTGTTGACCGAAAAGTTTGTGAAAAGCGACGAACTTCCCTGGAGGATACGGGTCGATTTATGTGTGTGTGCTCAAATCTGACCCGTATAACGCAATATCCGTAGAGTATAAAAGTAAGGAGTGGTTGATTTTATGATGAAAGTCAAGCCCGTAAAGCTCGGCAAAACCGAGCGCATGAGCTTCTCCCACATCGACGAAGTCATCAGTATGCCGAACCTGATCGAGGTCCAGAAGAACTCTTATCAGTGGTTCCTGGACGAGGGCCTGAAAGAGGTCTTCCACGACATCGGCACCATTGAGGACTACACCGGTAACCTGGCGCTGAGCTTCGTGGACTTCCGTCTGGATAAGGAGCCCAAGTACAGCATCAAGGAGTGCAAGGAGCGCGACGTGACCTACGCTGCCCCCCTGCGCGTGACTGCCCGTCTGCTGAACAAGGAGACCGGTGAGGTCAAGGACCAGGAAATTTTCATGGGCGACTTCCCCCTGATGACCGATGCGGGCACCTTTGTGATCAACGGTGCCGAGCGTGCCATCGTCAGCCAGCTGGTCCGTTCTCCCGGTGTATTCTACGGAGATGCCAAAGATAAGGTAGGCAACGATCTGTACAGCGCAACCATGAACCCCAACCGTGGTGCATGGCTGGAGTACGAGACCGATGCCGCCAACGTGTTCTATGTCCGTATCGATAAGAACCGCAAGCTGCCCGTCACCGTGCTGTGCCGTGCGCTGGGCCTTTCCTCTGATGAGGAGATCCTGAACTTCTTCGGCGAGGATGAGCGCATCCTGGCCACTCTGGAGAAGGACACCACCAAGAACCAGGACGAGGGCCTGCTGGAGGTCTACCGCAAGCTGCGTCCCGGCGAGCCCCCCACGGTGGAGTCCGCTACCAACCAGATCAATATGCTGTTCTTCGATCCGCGCCGCTACGACCTGTCTCGTTTCGGCCGCTACAAGATGAACAAGAAGCTGTCTCTGGCCCGCCGCATCACCGGCTTTGTTGCCGCTGAGAACATCGTTGCTCCCCTGACCGGCGAGATCATCGTTGAGGCCAAGGGCAAGATCACCCGTGAGCTGGCCGAGAAGGCAGATGCCGCCGGTGTGGATACCGTTATTCTGAGCATCGAGGGCAAGAAGGTCAAGGTCATCACTAACGGCTGTGTGGACGCACAGGGCTTCTTCTCCTTTGATGTCAAGGAGTGCGGCATCAACGAGCGCTGCTCCTTTGATGAGATCAAGAAGATCCTCGACACCACCTCCGATGTGGAGGAGCAGAAGGAAATGCTCCGCCGCAACCATGACCAGCTGATCGGCCGCACCGTCACCGTGAAGGACATCCTGTCCTCCATCAACTACCTGAACGGTCTGGGCCACGGCGTTGGCACCACCGATGATATCGACCATCTGGGCAACCGCCGCATCCGCAGCGTTGGTGAGCTGCTGCAGAACCAGTTCCGCATCGGCTTCTCCCGCATGGAGCGCGTCATCCGTGAGCGCATGACTCTGCAGAGCCAGGATCAGAGCGTTATCACCCCGCAGGCTCTGATCAACATCCGTCCTGTGGTCGCCGCCATCAAGGAGTTCTTCGGCTCCTCTCCGCTGTCTCAGTTCATGGACCAGAACAACCCTCTGGCTGAGCTGACCCACAAGCGCCGTCTGTCTGCTCTGGGCCCCGGCGGTCTGAGCCGTGACCGCGCAGGCTTCGAAGTCCGCGACGTTCACTACAGCCACTATGGCCGTATGTGCCCCATCGAGACCCCTGAAGGCCCCAACATCGGTCTGATCTCCTATCTGGCATCCTACGCCAAGATCAACGAGTACGGCTTCGTTGAGGCTCCCTATCGCAAGGTCAAAAAGACTTACGACGAAAACGGCAAGCTGATCGATCAGGTCGTTACCGATGAAGTGGAGTATATGACCGCTGACGTTGAGGACGAGTACGTTGTTGCTCAGGCCAACGAGCCTCTGGATGAGACCAAGCACTTCATCCGTCCCCGCGTTTCTGCCCGCCGCCGCGATGACATCCTGGAAATCGATGCCGATAAGGTCGATTATATGGACGTTTCGCCCCGAATGATGGTCTCTGTTGCGACCGCCTGCATCCCCTTCCTGGAGAACGATGACTGTAACCGTGCTCTGATGGGCTCCAACATGCAGCGTCAGGCAGTGCCTCTGATGGTCACCCAGCAGCCCATCGTTGCTACCGGTATGGAGTACAAGGCTGCTACCGACTCCGGCACCGCGGTTCTGGCAAAGAACGACGGTATCGTTGAGAAGGTGGACGCTGACCATGTTGAGGTGCGCAACGCTCAGGGCGCCGTGGACAACTATTCTCTGGTCAAGTTTGCCCGCTCCAACGCAGGCACCTGCATCAACCAGCGCCCCATCGTTGAGGTGGGCGAGAGCGTCAAGGCCGGTCAGGTGCTGGCCGACGGCCCGGCCATGCGCAACGGTGAGATCTCTCTGGGTAAGAACGCCCTGATCGGCTTTATGACCTGGGAGGGCTACAACTACGAGGACGCTGTCCTGCTGAACGAGAAGATCGTCCGCGAGGATGTGTATACCTCGATCCATATTGAAGAGTACGAGACCGAGTCCCGTGACACCAAGCTCGGACCTGAGGAGATCACCCGTGATATCCCCAACGTCTCCGAGGATGCCCTGAAGGATCTGGACGAGCGCGGCATCATCCGCATCGGTGCCGAGGTCAAGAGCGGCGACATCCTGGTCGGCAAGGTCACCCCGAAGGGTGAGACCGAGCTGACCGCTGAGGAGCGCCTGCTCCGCGCCATCTTTGGCGAGAAGGCTCGCGAAGTCCGTGATACCTCTCTGCGTGTGCCCCACGGCGAGTACGGCATCATCGTGGATGTCAAGGTCTTTACTCCTGAAAACAGCGATGAGCTGCAGCCCGGTGTCCGCGAGGTCGTCCGCTGCTACATCGCTCAGAAGCGTAAGATCAGCGTCGGCGATAAGATGGCAGGCCGTCACGGCAACAAGGGTGTCGTTTCCCGCATCCTGCCGCAGGAGGATATGCCCTACCTGCCCGACGGCACCCCGCTGGACATCGTGCTGAACCCCCTGGGCGTTCCTTCCCGTATGAACATCGGTCAGGTGCTGGAAGTCAACCTGGGCTACGCTGCCAAGGCCTGCGGCATCAAGGTCATGACCCCCGTCTTCGACTCCGCCCGCGAGGCTGACATCGGCGATACCTTCGATACCGCCCGCGAGATGTGGCACGGCGAGAATGCTCCTGCATATCCCACCAAGCTCCCCAAGCTGATGGGCGAGAAGGGCCACATCATCGACTTCTCCAAGATCGAGCTGGACCGCGACGGCAAGACCACCGTTTATGACGGCCGTACCGGCGAGAAGTTCGACAACCGCGTTACCGTCGGTTATATGTACTACCTCAAGCTGCATCACCTGGTCGATGATAAGATCCATGCCCGTTCCACCGGCCCCTACTCTCTGGTCACCCAGCAGCCTCTGGGCGGCAAGGCTCAGTTCGGCGGTCAGCGCTTCGGCGAGATGGAAGTCTGGGCTCTGGAAGCTTACGGTGCCGCTTACACCCTGCAGGAGATCCTGACCGTCAAGTCCGATGACGTTGAGGGCCGTGTCAAGACCTACGAGGCCATTGTCAAGGGCGAACCCATCCCGCAGCCCGGCATCCCCGAGTCCTTCCGCGTTATGCTGAAGGAGCTGCAGTCTCTGGGTATGGACGTTGTGGTCCAGGACAAGGATGGCAACGAGATCGATATGCGCCAGAACTTCGACGACGAAGAGACCGGCTTTGATATGCGTGATGTTGCAGGTTCCGAGACTGTTACCAACGAGAATGAGCTGCTGAACGATTACACCATCAAGGATGCTGACGCAGGCTTCGATGATCCTTCTGTGCTGGAAGATGACAACTCCGGCAGTGCGGCTCCCGCTTCCGACGAAGTGGATTTTTAACTAGAGATTAAGAAAGGGTTCGTTTCATGGAAAACAACGTTTTCGATTCCATTAAAATCGGCCTGGCTTCTCCGGAGCAGATCCGCAACTGGAGCTACGGTGAGGTCAAGAAGCCTGAGACCATCAACTACCGCACCCTGAAGCCGGAGCGCGACGGCCTGTACTGCGAGCGCATTTTTGGACCTACCAAGGACTGGGAGTGCCACTGCGGCAAGTACAAGCGCATCCGCTACAAGGGCAAGATCTGCGATCGCTGCGGTGTCGAGGTCACCAAGGCAAAGGTTCGCCGTGAGCGCATGGGCCACATTGAGCTGGCCGCGCCCGTCAGCCACATCTGGTACTTCAAGGGCATCCCCAGCCGCATTGGCCTGATGCTGGACATCAGCCCCCGCCTGCTGGAGAAGGTCCTGTACTTTGCAAGCTATATCGTTACCAATCCCGGTCTGACCCCGCTGGAAAAGAAGCAGCTGCTGACCGAGAAGGAATACCGTGAGATGCGTGAGCGCTACGGCGATGAGTTTGAGGCATCCATGGGTGCTGAGGCCATCCAGGAGCTGCTGAAGGAGATCGATCTGGATCAGCTGAGCGCTGAGCTGACCGCTGAGGTGGAAAAGTCCTCCGGCCAGAAGAAGGTCCGCATCCTGAAGCGTCTGGAGGTCGTTGAGGCATTCCGCATTTCCGGCAACCGCCCCGAGTGGATGGTCATGGACGTGCTGCCCGTGCTGCCCCCTGATCTGCGCCCCATGGTCCAGCTGGACGGCGGCCGTTTTGCCACCTCCGACCTGAACGACCTGTACCGCCGCGTGATCAACCGCAACAACCGTCTGCGCCGCCTGCTGGAGCTGGGTGCTCCCGACATCATCGTGCGCAACGAGAAGCGGATGCTGCAGGAAGCAGTTGACAGCCTGATCGACAACGGCCGCCGCGGCCGCCCGGTCACCGGCCCCAACAACCGTGCCCTGAAGAGCCTGTCCGATCTGCTGAAGGGCAAGCAGGGCCGCTTCCGCCAGAACCTGCTGGGCAAGCGTGTTGACTACTCCGGCCGTTCTGTTATCGTCGTCGGCCCTGAGCTGAAGATGGATCAGTGCGGTCTGCCCAAGGAGATGGCTCTGGAGCTGTTCAAGCCCTTCGTGATGAAGGATCTGGTCGAGAAGGGTGTTGCCAACAACATCAAGTCTGCCCGTAAGATGGTCGAGCGTGCAAAGCCCGAGGTCTGGGACAGCCTGGAGACCGTGATCAAGGGCCACCCGGTCCTGCTGAACCGTGCACCTACCCTGCACCGTCTGGGCATTCAGGCCTTCAATCCCGTGCTGGTCGAGGGCCGTGCCATCAAGCTGCACCCCCTGGCATGTACCGCATTCAACGCCGACTTCGACGGTGACCAGATGGCAGTTCATCTGCCCCTGGGCGAGGATGCCTGCCGCGAGGCCAAGATGCTGATGCTGGCTTCCGGCAACCTGCTGAAGCCCTCTGACGGCGCACCTGTCACCGTTCCTACGCAGGATATGATCCTGGGCAGCTACTACCTGACCACCGTTCGTGAGAACGAAGAGGGTGCAGGCAAGATCTTCCGTGATGAGAACGAGGCCCTGATGGCCTACGCAGAGCACGTTGTGACCCTGCACGCTCCCATCAAGGTCCGCCGCACCATGGTCATTGATGGTGTGGAGCGCACCGGTCTGGTGGATGCCACCGTCGGCCGGATCATCTTCAATAACCCCGTTCCTCAGAACCTGGGTTATATCGACCGCACCGACCCGGAGCACTGGCTGGAGTATGAGGTCAGCTTCCGCGTGACCAAAAAGACCCTGCCCGACATCATTTCCCGCTGCATGACCCGCAATGGCACCCGTGCCTGCGCAAAGATGCTGGACTCCATCAAGGCTCAGGGCTATAAGTACTCCACCCTGTCTGCAATCTCTGTTGCTGTGTGTGACGCTGTCATTCCTCCGCAGAAGGACGAGCTGATCGCTGACGCGGATAAGCAGGTCTCTCAGGTCAACAAGCTGTTCAACCGCGGCCTGATCTCTGAGAACGAGCGTTACACCCAGACCATCAACATCTGGCAGGCAACCACCGATAAGGTCTCCAAGGCTCTGGCAGCCAACCTGCCCAAGGACAACGAGATCTTTATGATGGCTGATTCCGGTGCGCGTGGTTCTATGAACCAGATCAAGCAGCTGGCCGGCATGCGCGGCCTGCTGGCAAACACCGCCGGTAAGACCATCGAGATGCCCATTCGTGCGAACTACCGCGAAGGTCTGAATATCCTGGAATACTTCGTTTCTGCTCGTGGCGCTCGTAAGGGTCTGGCCGATACCGCTCTGCGTACCGCTGACTCCGGCTACCTGACCCGCCGCATGGTCGATGTCTCTCAGGAGGTCATCGTCCGTGAGATCGACTGCGGCACCACCGACGGTCTGTGGGTCTCTGAGATCCATGAGGGCAAGGAGAAGATCGAGAGCTTCCGTGAGCGTATCATCGGTCGTTACGCTGTGGGCGATGTGATCAACCCCGTCACCGGCGAGGTCATCGTGCCCGAGGGCAAGATGATCGACCTGTACGATGCCAACGACATCGAGGCTGCAGGCATCACCAAGCTGAAGATCCGCAGCCTGCTGACCTGCCGCGCCAAGGTGGGTGTCTGCGCACACTGCTACGGCAGCGATATGGCAAACGGTGAGCCCGTCCAGCTGGGCGAGTCCATCGGTGTCATCGCAGCAGAGTCCATCGGCGAGCCCGGTACCCAGCTGACCATGCGTACCTTCCATACCGGCGGTATTGCATCTGCTGAGGATATTACCCAGGGTCTTCCCCGTGTTGAGGAGCTGTTCGAGAGCCGCCGTCCCAAGAGCATGGCCATTATGAGCGAGATCTCCGGTGTTGTCTCTCAGGATGACACCAAGAAGAACGTCGTCATCAAGGTCACCGGCAAGGATGAGAACGGTGCCGAGGTGGTGAAGAGCTACTCCATCCCCTTCACCCAGCATGCTCGTGTCATGCCCGGCGATCGTGTGGAGAAGGGCGACATCATCACCCGCGAAGGTGTTCTGTATCCCCAGGATATCCTGGCCATCAAGGGTCTGAGCGATGTGCAGAACTACCTGATCAGCGAGGTCCAGAAGGTCTACCGTCTGCAGGGCGTTGAGATCAACGATAAGCATATCGAGGTCATCGTCCGTCAGATGTGCCGCAAGGTCCGCGTGACCGACTCCGGTTCTTCCGACCTCATCGGCGGTGCTCTGGCAAACCGTCTGGAAGTCGAGAACATCAACGCCGAGCTGCAGAAGCGCATCGACGCCGGTGAGCAGGGCATCAAGCTGGTCGAGTATCAGCAGGTGCTGCTGGGCATCACCAAGGCTGCCCTGGCAAACGAGTCCTTCCTGTCTGCCGCATCCTTCCAGGAGACCACCCGTGTCCTGACCGAAGCCGCCATCAAGGGCAAGGTTGACCCGCTGGCCGGCCTGAAGGAGAACGTCATCATCGGTAAGCTGATCCCCGCTGGTACCGGTCTGCCGGAGGTGCGTGAGGATCTGAAGCGCCGTGAGCAGGAGCGCGACGAGGCTGTTGCCGCTGAGCTGGCTGCAGCAAACCAGCAGTAAAACTCTGTCTGCCCGGAACTGAATCGATCCATGAGCCGCCTTTCCCTGAACGCAGGGAAGGGCGGCTTTTTTGATTTGAAACTCCCTCCGTCATTGCTTCGCAATGCCACCTCCCTCTGGGAGGGAGGCCTGCCTGGCCCGAAGCAGGGGAAAGGCCCCCTCTGAGAGGGGGCTGTCTGCGCAGCAGACTGAAGGAGTAAAGGAAAAATCAGCGGCTGAGTCCTTCGGCGAATAAAACAAAAAAATATTGGAAAAACTGTTGACATTCCTAATCAAAACGAGTATTATATAACTGTTGCGCGTCCCCATAGGGGAAGTGCGGCTAAAAAGTCGGAAAATATCCGATGTTCACTATTAAGAAAGGAGAAACAAAATGCCTACTTTTAACCAGCTTGTACGCAAAGGCCGTGAGGTCCTGGTTACCAAGAGCACCGCTCCCGCCCTGCAGAAGACTTATAACTCTCAGAAGAAGCAGTACTCTGATCTGAGCAGCCCCCAGAAGCGTGGTGTCTGCACTGCAGTTCGTACCATGACCCCCAAGAAGCCTAACTCTGCTCTGCGTAAGGTTGCTCGTGTCCGCCTCACGAATGGTATCGAGGTCACCTCTTACATTCCCGGTATCGGCCATAACCTGCAGGAGCACTCCGTCGTGCTGATCCGTGGCGGTCGTGTTAAGGACCTCCCCGGTGTGCGTTACCACATCATCCGTGGTACCCTGGATACTCAGGGTGTGGCAGGCCGTAACCAGGCCCGCTCCAAGTACGGCGCAAAGCGTCCTAAGGCCGGTGCTGCAAAGAAGTAATTGAGGAACGAACCGCCATAAACGGCTTTCCATTATATAAATAACAAGTCCGCAGAAACGTGCGGAGGGCAACAGTTTATGTAAGGTCAGCTCTTTGTGACACAACGGGAGTTTTATTACTTTCGAGTACCGATGATATCATTCTGTGAAGGAGGGAAGAAAGATGCCTAGAAGAGGTAACATTGCTAAGCGCGATGTCTTAGCTGATCCTATTTACAATTCCAAGATGGTCACCCGTCTGGTCAACAGCGTGATGCTGGATGGCAAGAAGGGCGTCGCTCAGAAGATCGTTTACGAGGCTTTCTCCATGATTCAGGAGAAGACTGGCAACGATCCTCTCGAGACTTTCGAGAAGGCGATGGAGAACATCATGCCCAGCCTCGAGTGCAAGACCCGCCGTGTTGGCGGCGCTAACTACCAGGTCCCCCTGGAGGTCAGCCCCGCTCGCCGCGAGACTCTGGGCCTGCGCTGGCTGACTGCTTACAGCCGCAGCCGTGGTGAGAAGACCATGGCCCAGCGCCTGGCTGCTGAGATCATGGATGCTGCCAACAACACCGGCAACGCCGTGAAGAAGCGCGAGGATACCCACAAGATGGCCGAGGCCAACAAGGCTTTCGCTCATTTCCGTTATTGATCTGTTCTGTAGGAGGTTAATTTCATGGCTACACCCAGAGAAGTTTCTCTTCAGATGACGAGAAATATCGGCATTATGGCCCACATTGATGCTGGTAAGACTACGACTACCGAGCGTATTCTGTACTACACCGGCATCAATCACAAGATCGGCGAAGTCCATGATGGCGGCGCTACCATGGACTGGATGGTTCAGGAGCAGGAGCGTGGTATTACCATCACCTCCGCAGCAACCACCTGCTACTGGTCTCACTCCGAGACCCAGAAGGATCCGGTTGCGTTCAAGAAGAACCGTCACCGCATCAACATCATCGACACTCCGGGCCACGTGGACTTTACTGTTGAGGTCCAGCGTTCCCTGCGCGTCCTGGACGGTTCTGTGACCGTTCTGGCTGCTAAGGGCGGTGTCGAGCCTCAGTCTGAGACCGTCTGGCGTCAGGCTGATGAGTACAAAGTCCCCCGTATGGTGTACGTCAACAAGATGGACACCATGGGTGCTGACTTCTTCCGCTGCATCAAGATGCTGCACGATCGTCTGCACGCCAACGGCGTGGCCATCCAGCTGCCCATCGGTCAGGAGGATACCTTCCGCGGTATCGTTGACCTGGTCGATATGAACGCTGAGGTCTACTATGACGACATGGGCAACGATATGCGCACTGAGCCCATCCCTGAGGATATGGTCGAGCAGGCTGAGGAGTACCGCAACATCCTGATCGAGGCTGTTGCCGAGAACGACGAAGTCCTGATGGAGAAGTATCTCGAGGGTGAGGAGATCACCCGTGAGGAGCTGAAGGCTGCCATCCGCAAGGAGACCATTGCCAACACTCTGGTGCCCGTGGTCTGTGGTTCTTCCTACAAGAACCGTGGTGTCCAGAAGCTGCTGGACGCTATCGTGGATTATATGCCCGCTCCTACCGACGTTGAGGACATCAAGGGTGTGAACCCTGAGACCGAAGAGCAGGAGACCCGTCCGTCTTCCGACGACGCTCCCTTCGCAGCTCTGGCCTTCAAGATCGCTACCGACCCCTTCGTTGGTAAGCTGGCATACTTCCGTGTCTACTCCGGTAAGGTCGAGGCAGGTACTACTGTCTACAACTCCGTGAAGGACAACAAGGAGCGTATGGGCCGCATCCTGCAGATGCACTCCAACCACCGCAAGGATATCGACTGCTGCTACGCAGGTGATATTGCTGCTGTCGTTGGTCTGAAGAACACCACCACCGGTGATACTCTGTGTGATGAGAATCATCCCATCATTCTGGAGTCCATGAAGTTCCCCGAGCCCGTTATCCGCGTTGCCATCGAGCCCAAGACCAAGGCCGGCAACGAGAAGATGGGCATCGCGCTGGCAAAGCTGGCCGAAGAGGATCCCACCTTCAAGACCTACACTGATGAAGAGACTGGTCAGACCATCATCGCAGGTATGGGCGAGCTCCATCTGGAGATCATCGTCGACCGTCTGTTGCGTGAGTTCAAGGTCGAGGCCAACGTTGGCGCACCTCAGGTCGCTTACCGTGAGACCATCCGCAAGGAGGCCAATCAGGAGACCAAGTACGCACGTCAGTCTGGTGGTAAGGGCCAGTACGGTCATGTTAAGATCAAGATCGAGCCCAATGAGCCTGGTAAGGGTTATGAGTTCGTCAACGCCATCGTTGGCGGTGCCATCCCGAAGGAATACATCCCGGCTATCGACAACGGTATCCAGGGTGCTATGAAGTCCGGTGTTCTGGCTGGCTATCCTGTCGTTGATGTCAAGGTCACCCTGTGGGATGGTTCTTATCATGAGGTCGACTCCTCTGAAATGGCCTTCTCCATCGCTGGTTCTATGGCATTCAAGGATGCTATGCGCAAGGCTGATCCTATCATCACCGAGCCCATCATGAAGGTTGCTGTTATCGTTCCTGATGAGTATCTGGGCGATGTCATCGGCGACCTGAACTCTCGCCGTGGCCAGATCCAGGGCATGGAGGCAATGGCAGGCACTCAGCGTGTCAACGCTTTCGTTCCTCTGGCTCAGATGTTCGGCTACGCCACCGACCTGCGTTCCAAGACCCAGGGCCGTGGCCAGTATGTCATGGAGCCTTCTCACTACGAGCCGGTTCCCAAGAACATTGCCGACCAGATCATTGCTGGCCGCACCAAGGCTTGATTGCCTGAAACAAAGTAAAATTTTGCCGGGGTAGTGTAGCTCCGGCAAAATTTCCTGTAAAAGCACTTGATTTTACAGGACAAATTTAGTAGAATAGTTTTGCAATGCAATTCTGTGTTTGCAGGACTGTTGTAACCAAATTCAATCCGATTAAGGGAGGATATTCCAATGGCTGAAAAGGCAAAATTTGACCGTTCTAAGCCGCATGTTAACATCGGCACCATCGGTCACGTTGACCACGGCA
>ONZU01001015.1_pt1 | contig 18451 bp, 16 predicted proteins | sample 1671161 | NCBI WGS metagenome assembly ONZU01 (sample SAMN06348128, study PRJEB24527) | human gut metagenome | biome: human gut; feature: ankylosing spondylitis patient; material: feces | host: Homo sapiens | place: China | collected 2015-10
GATCCAGGGCCGCGGCTGGATGAACACAGTATGGGAGGACACCAGCTACCCTACAAAGGAGGAGTTGGACGCGGTTGCCCCAAACAACCCAGTATTCCTGACCCGGGCATGCGGGCATATGGGCTGGGCCAACAGCAAGGCCATCGAGTTGGCTGGGATTACCCCCGATACGCCAAATCCCCAGGGCGGCGAGTACCTGAAGAATGCAAATGGAGAGTTGCTGGGCTGTATGACCGATACCGCCATGAATCCCATCCGGGAGCTGATTCCAGAGCTGACGGTGGAGCAGATGCAGGAAGGCCTGCTGAAGGCGCAAGAGCAGCTATTCTCTTATGGGCTGACCTCTGCGATGGATGCAGGCAACAGCATTGAGGTATATAACGGGGTCTTTGTACCCCTGTATGAGTCCGGAGAGTTGAAGCTGCGCGTCTACGGGATGATTTCCCACACATCTGCTGCGGGAGAGACCGCCGAGTATTTGAAGAGCCATCCCATTGACAATGAGAATTACGAGCCTTTATACAACAATCATCTCAGTCTGCGCTGCGTAAAAATGTTTGCGGATGGGTCTTTGGGGGCCCGTTCTGCCGCCATGCTGGAGCCCTACTCCGACCGTGAGGGCCATATCGGCGATTACCGCTATACACAGGAACAGGTGAACGAAGTCGTTAAGGTGGCCTATGACGCCGGTTATCAGATTGCGACCCACTGCATCGGTGACGGCGCCAACAACCAGATGATCAACGCCTATGAGGCAGCCATCAAGGCCAATCCCCGGGATGACCACCGTCTGCGCATTGAGCACTTCCAGATTGTGGCGCCCGCTGACATTGACCGCGCCATCAGCCTGGGAATTCTGCCCTCTATGCAGACTACACACGCTACCTCTGACATGCTGGTGGCGGAGGATCGCGTGGGTAGTGAGCGCATCAAGGGGGCCTATGCCTGGCGTACCATTTTGGACAAGGGCAGTGTGATTCCCAACGGCTCCGATGCTCCGGTCGAGCTGGTAAACCCCTACCACGGTATCTATGCAGCCGTGACCCGCACCAACCGCCTGGGTGAGCCAAAGGGCGGCTGGCATATTGAAGAGGCCATGACCCGTGAGGAGGCCCTGCGTTCCTTTACCAACTGGTCTGCCTATGCAGAGTTCAATGAGGATATCAAGGGTTCCCTGGAGGTCGGCAAGCTGGCGGACTTTGCAGTGATTGACCGTGATCTGATGACCTGCCCCGCAGAGTACATCAAGGACACCCAAGTGCTGCTTACCGTCTCCGGAGGTGAGGAGGTCTACCGCAAGGATGCCTCTGTTCCCACAGTGATGTGGAATGGCCTGGTTCAGTCCTTCAACAACAAGCTAGTTGTGGAGCCCGGGAAAATCTGGGTTCCTCTGAACGACATTGTGAACGGTATCAGTGCAGAAAAGCGCACAGAAGGCTCCAGCGTTCTGGTTACGCTGGATGGCAAGTCGGTTAAGCTGCCCGTCAAGACTGTGGACGGCGTAGAGTATGTCGCCGTGCGCGCCCTCTTTGAGGGCTTGGGCCGCAACGTGACCTGGTATGCACCCAGTAACTGCGTCTCCATCGGCTGGCTCAAATAGTACGATCCAAAGCCGCTAAAAAGTGTCCGGCCATTGGCCGGGCACTTTTTATGCGTCTTTGCCCTTTTCAAATACCGGAGCATTGTGTATAATACAAGAATATTCGGTAGAGAGGGTGAACGCGTGAATATTCAGTGGTATCCTGGCCATATGACCAAAACCAGGCGGCAGATCCAGGCGGATCTCAAACTGGTGGATCTGGTGGCGGAGATCATAGACGCCCGCATCCCTATCTCCAGCCGTAACCCTGATATTGACGAACTGGTGGGGGAGAAACCCCGCCTGATCGTACTCAACCGGGCGGATCAGGCCGATCCGGCCATGAACCGGGTATGGACTGACTGGTTCCGCAGACAGGGCTGGGCGGTGCTGGAGACCAACGCCAGAGACGGCAAGGGAGTTGGCCAGTTCTCCACCGTCATCCGGCAGGCGCTGAAGGAGAAGCTGGAGCAGTGGAAGGTCAAGGGGCTGGTGGGCCGCCCCGTGCGGGCCATGGTGGTGGGGGTCCCCAACGTGGGAAAGTCCACCTTCATCAACCAGGTGGCCAAGCGGAAGTCCGCCAAGGCGGGCAACCGGCCGGGCGTCACCCGGGGCAAACAGTGGGTAAGTGTGGATGCCGGGCTGGAGCTTTTGGATACCCCAGGCATCCTCTGGCCCAAGTTTGAGGACGAGACTACCGGCATCCATCTGGCCTTTACTGGCGCTGTAAAGGACGAAATCATGGATCTGGAGACCCTGGCCTGTCACCTCATTGAGCTGCTGGCCCGGCGCTACCCCCAGGCGCTGGCCGAGCGGTATAAGCTGGAGGCTGACCCAGTTCTGCCTGGCTGGGAGCTGCTGGAGCTCTGCAGCAAAAAGCGGGGCTTCCGGATCTCTGGCGGCGAGGTGGACACCGAGCGCATGGCGAAGGTGCTTCTGGACGAGTACCGCTCCGGCAAGCTGGGAAACTTGACATTTGAGACGCCCCAAGATCTGGAGAGCCGGGAGGCGGCCCATGGCAGAGATTGACCGCTGGGCGCTGGAGCGGGCCTGCTGGGCGAGGGGGATCGCCCTGGTGTGCGGCTGTGACGAGGCGGGGGCGGGCCCGCTGGCCGGCGCGGTCTACGCTGGGGCGGTCATTCTGCCCCCCGAGTGCTCCATTGAGGGACTCAACGACTCCAAGCAGGTGACGCCCAAGCGGCGGGATGCCCTGTACGACACGATCCGAACCGTGGCGGTGGCCTGGGCGGTGGCCCGAGTAGAGGCCGAGGAGATTGACGCCACCGATATCCTCAGCGCCCGCATCAAGGCCATGCAGATGGCCATCGACCGCCTGGAGCCCGCACCCGGCTTTGCGCTGATCGACGGCAACCGGGACCACGGCAAAACGGCGGCTATCCTCCTGGAGCACCAGACGGTTGTAAAGGGAGACAGCCTTTCGGCTTCGATCGCCGCAGCCTCTATCCTGGCCAAGGTGAGCCGGGACCGCTATATGGAGCAGATGGCGGAACGCTACCCGGAATATGAGTTCGAGCGCCACAAGGGCTACGGCACCAAGCGGCACTATGAGCTGCTGCGCCGGTACGGCCCCTGTCCCATCCACCGGCGGACCTTTTTGAAGAAGCTGTGAGCGGGGGAGAGGCAAAGCTGCTGGGCCGCTGGGGGGAGGCGCTGGCGGCGGCGGAGCTGCGGCGAAAGGGCTGGAAGGTCTTGGCGGCCGGATACCGCAGCCGGTTTGGGGAAATTGACCTCATAGCAGCTACTGACAAGTATTTATCCTTTATAGAAGTAAAGCTTCGGACGGAGGAGCGCTTTGCCCTCGGACGGGAGGCGGTGGATCGCCGGAAGCAGGCCCGCCTGCGCGCCACGGCGGAGCTCTATCTGGCGGAGCACCCGGAGGAGGCGCGCCAGCCCCGCTTTGACGTGGCGGAGATCTACGCCCCCCAGGGCACCGCCACCCGCCGCCCCCGGATCACCTGGCTTGAAAATGCATTTTAGGGGGAGTTCCAGATGGAGCGGTATGCAATTGATTTGTTTGACGGACACTGTGACGCGGTGTTTCTGCGCTATCTCTCCGGCGGAGGCCTGCGCCGGAACGACGGCCATGTGGATCTGGAGCGTATGGGGAAATACCGCCGCTGCGCCCAGTTTTTCGCCCTGTTCGGAGAGCCGGAGCCCACCCCGGTTCGGGATCTCAGCGGGAAAACCCACCGGGAGCTCTTTCTGGAGGAGTACGCGCTCTTTGAGCGGGAAATGGCGGCCAATGCCGATCTGGCAGCCTTTTGCCGCACAGGCGCGGAGGCGGAGGCGGCCTTTCGGTCGGGGCGGAGGGCGGCTTTCCTCTCGGTGGAGGGGGCGGAGCTGCTGGACTGCTCCCTGGAGCGGCTGGAGGAGGCCCACGCCATGGGGGTTCGGGCCGTCAACCCCACATGGAACCACGTCAACGCCCTCTCCGGCACGAATGCAGAGGAGCCGGAGCGGGGGCTGACGCCTCAGGGCAGGGCGTTCGTCCGCAAAATGGAGCGGCTGGGCATGCTGGTGGACGTGTCCCACCTGTCGGATCCAGGCTTCTGGGACGTGGTGGAGGAGCTGAGCGGCCCCTTTTTTGCCAGCCATTCCAATGCCCGGGCGGTCTTTTCTCATCCCAGGAACTTGACCGATGAGCAATTTACTGCCATAATAGACCACAACGGAGTGGTTGGCCTTAACCTCTACGCCAACTTCCTGGGGGAGCGGGCCGACCTGGACACCGCCATCGCCCACCTGGAGCACTGGCTGGAGCTGGGGGGCGAGCGGACCGTCGCTTTGGGCGGCGATCTGGACGGCTGTTCCAGCCTGCCGGAGGGGATCACGGGTATTCAGGATCTGGACCGGCTGTGGGAGCGGCTGCTGCAGCGGAATTACAGCGAGGCGCTGGTGCGCGCCCTGTTTTTTGAGAATCTGATGAGGGTTGTGAGCGAAGTATGTACTATGTAAGCACGAGGAACAAGGAAGACCGGCGCACGGCGGCGGAGGCAATCGCCCAGGGACTGGCTGCGGACGGCGGCCTGATGACCCCCGAGGTATTTCCAAAGCTGTCCCACAACGCCCTGGACACCATGCGGGACATGTCCTACCAGCAGCGGGCCGTCTATGTGATGAACTCCTATCTGGACGATTTCACGGCCTCTGAGCTGTCTGCCTATGCGGACAAGGCCTACGGCGGAGAGAAGTTCGATGTGAAGGAGGTGGCACCCGTTCGGGCGGTGGACGAAAACACCTACTGTCTGGAGCTGTGGCACGGCCCCACCTGCGCCTTCAAGGACATGGCCCTGCAGATGCTGCCACACCTGCTCTCCGCCTCCCTGGTGAAAAACCAAGAGGAGAAGACGGTGTGCATCCTGGTCGCCACCTCCGGTGACACGGGCAAGGCCGCCCTGGAGGGCTTCAAGGACGTGGACAAGACCCGCATCTTGGTGTTCTACCCCAAGGACGGTGTTTCCGCTATTCAGGAGCTGCAGATGAACACCCAGGAGGGAGACAACGTAGGGGTTTGCTCCGTGGCAGGCAACTTCGACGATGCCCAGACCGGTGTCAAGCGCCTGTTCTCCGACGAGGCCCTGCGGGAGAAGCTGGCCGGCCGCGGCTTTTTCCTCTCTTCGGCCAACTCTATCAACTGGGGCCGCGTCCTGCCGCAGATCGTCTACTACATCTCCGCCTACTGTGACCTTCTGCGGGAGGGGCGGATTCAGAAGGGGGAGCGGATCAACGTCTGCGTCCCAACCGGCAACTTCGGCAACATTCTGGCCGCCTACTACGCCAGGGAGATGGGCGTGCCCATCGGCAGGCTCATCTGCGCCTCCAACAGCAACAATGTACTGACTGACTTCCTGTGCACCGGCGTGTACGACCGCAACCGCACCTTCTACAATACGATGTCCCCCTCTATGGATATCCTGATCTCCTCCAACCTGGAGCGGCTGCTCTTCTCCCTGTCCAACCACGATGACGCCGAGGTGCGCGGGTACATGGAGGAGCTGGCCCGGTCCGGGCGGTATGAGGTGAGCCCCGCCATCAAGGGCAGGCTGGAGAAGCTTTTCGCCGCCGGTTTCTGCGACGACGCTCAGACACAGAAGGTCATCGGCCGCATGTGGCAGGAGCACCGCTACCTGATCGATCCCCACACCGCCGTGGCCTTTGACGTGCTCGACCAGTACCGGCGGGATACTGGTGACACTACCCCCACCGTGGTGGTGTCCACCGCCAGCCCCTTCAAGTTCTGTGACAGCGTGCTGGGCGCCCTGGGCGTGAGCGAGCTGGCCGCCGGCACGGCCATTTTGGACCAGCTCTCCCAGCAGACCGGCGTACCCGTCCCGGCGCCCTTGGCTGCCCTGAAGGACAAGACGGTCCGCTTTGGCCGGAGCGTCACCAAAGAGCACATGGTGGACCAGGTGCTGGAGATGCTGCGCTGAATGGCTCTCTACGCGATCGGGGACACCCACCTCTCCCTGTCCTCCAATAAGCCCATGGACGTGTTCGGCGGGGGCTGGGAGGGCTATGTGGACAAGCTGCAGAAGGGCTTCGCGGCGGTGGGGCCGGAGGATACGGTGGTGCTCTGCGGCGACCTGTCCTGGGGTATGAGCCTGGAGGAGGCAAAGGAGGACTTCGCTTTCCTGGACGCCCTGCCTGGGGCGCGAAAGCTGCTGCTCAAGGGAAACCACGACTACTGGTGGAACACCGCCGCCAAGATGAACCGCTTTTTTGCGGAGAGCGGCTTTTCCACCCTCCGCATTCTGCACAACAACTGCTATGAATACGGGGGCTACGCCCTGTGCGGCACCCGGGGCTGGTTCTATGAGGAGGCCGGCGACCAGAAGGGGTTCAAGCGGGAGCTGATCCGCTTGGAGGCGTCGCTGAAGGCGGCGGGGGAGCGGCCCAAGCTGTGCTTTCTCCACTATCCGCCCCTCTACCAGGGCTACCGCTGTCCAGAGATCATTGCCCTGCTGGAGCAGTACGGCGTGGAGCGCTGCTATTACGGCCATCTCCACGGCGGCAGCCACCGCTTGGCCGTGGAAGGACGGCAGGGAGACGTGGCCTATTATCTGGTCTCCGCAGACTATGTGGGGTTTCGCCCGCAAAAAATCTGTGAATAATTGAAAAAAGGTATGGAAATTTTGACGCATATCTGCTAGTATATAACGGATAACGCGAAAGATGGCCCCGTATACCGCCGATGCGCGGCGGGACAGGGCTGACAGGAGGAAGTAAACAACATGAATGTCAAGAGCGTCGAGAAGCAGGAGAAGAGCACCGTCGAGCTGGTGATCGAGATCGGCAAGGAGGAGTTCGAGGCCGCTGTCGAGAAGGTCTACAAGAAGCAGCGCGGCAAGATCAGCGTGCCCGGTTTCCGCAAGGGCAAGGCCCCCCGGAAGATCATCGAGGGCATGTACGGCTCCGGCGTGTTTTATGAGGATGCTATCAACGACTTGTACCCCGAGGCCTATGCCCAGGCGATTGAGCAGGAGAAGCTGGATGCCGTGGCGTGGCCCAAGGTGGAGATCGTGGATGTGGGCAAGGAGGGCCTGACCTTCAAGGCCCTGGTCACCGTCCGCCCCGAGGTGAAGCTGGGCGAGTACAAGGGCCTGACTGCTGAGAAGGCCGAGGTCGCCATCTCTGATGAGGACATCGACAACGAGCTCAAGCCCTTCATCAACCGCGCCACCCGCATGGTGACCGTGGAGCGGGCGGCCGAGAACGGCGATACTGTGGTGATTGACTTCGAGGGCTTCCTGGACGGCAAGCCCTTCGATGGCGGCAAGGCCGAGGGCCACAGCCTGGAGCTGGGCTCCGGTTCCTTCGTCCCCGGCTTCGAGGAGCAGCTCGTGGGTGCCAAAGCCGGCGACGAGAAGGAGCTGAACATCACCTTCCCCGAGGACTATCACGCCGAATTGGCCGGTAAGGCTGTTGTCTTCAAGGTGAAGGTTCACGAGGTCAAGGCCAAGGAGCTGCCTGAGGTGGACGACGAGTTCGCTAAGGATGTGTCCGAGTTCGATACCCTCGCCGACTTTAAAAAGGATCTGGGTGAGAAGCTGAAGGAACGCCGCGAGACTCAGAACCAGCGTGACTTCGAGGCCGCTCTGATGGAGCAGGTTATGGACAACATGGAGGTCGAGATTCCCGACGCCATGGTGGAGTATGAGGCCGATAACCTGGTGAACGACATGGCCCAGCGCATCCAGGCCCAGGGTATCCCCTTTGACCAGTATCTGGCCATGACCGGCATGACCATGGATATCATGCGGGAGCAGGCCAAGGCCGCTGCTCTGGAGCGCGTGCGCCGTGAGCTGGCGCTGGGCGCCATCGTGGCTGCCGAAAATATCACCATCTCCGACGAGGAGCTGGAGGAGGAGTACAAACGTCTGGCCGAGCAGTATCACATGGATGTGGACAAGGTGAAGGCCGCAGTGACCGCCGACAGTATCCGCAAGGAGCAGAGCTACCACAAGGCTGAGCACGTGGTCTACGACAGCGCCAAGGTCGGCAAGGCCCCCGCCAAGAAGAAGTCCACCAAGAAGAAGGCGGAGGAGAGTGCCGAGGGCGAGGAGAAGCCCAAGAAGACCGCCCGCAAGGGCACCTCCCGCAAGAAGGTGGAGGAGACCGCCGAGGCGGCCGTGGAGAAGACGGAGGAATAAGTTTCCAAACGATGGGCATACTCTGTTTGTGAGCCTGCCCGTCTGCGGTAGGATGGTGGGGTGCCCTGCGCCCCGACATCAAAATTAAAGGAGATCCTTCATTATGAGCCTAGTTCCTTATGTAGTAGAGCAGACCAACCGCGGCGAGCGTTCCTATGACATCTTTTCCCGCCTGCTGAACGACCGCATTGTGTTCCTGGGAGAAGAGGTCAACGCCACCACGGCCAGCCTGGTGGTGGCCCAGCTGCTGTATCTGGAGGCCCAGGACCCGGACAAGGACATCCAGTTCTACATCAACAGTCCCGGCGGCTCCGTCACCGACGGTATGGCCATTTATGACACGATGCAGTATATTAAGTGCGATGTATCCACTATTTGCATCGGCATGGCTGCCAGCATGGGCGCGTTTCTGCTCTCCTCCGGCGCCAAGGGCAAGCGCTTGGCTCTGCCCAACGCGGAGATCATGATCCATCAGCCCTCCGCCGGCACTCAGGGACAGATCACCGATATGGCCATCCACCTGAAGCGCCTGGAGATTATCAAAAAGCGCATGAACCACATTCTGGCGGACAACACCGGTAAGCCGCTGGAAGTGGTTACAGCCGACTGCGAGCGCGACAATTTCATGTCCGCCGAGGAGGCTAAGGAGTACGGCCTGATTGACAAGGTCATTTATACGCGATAAAATCCAACAGAGGGAGCGGGGAAGCAAACGCCCCGCTCCCTCTGAGCCTTAGAAAGACTTGAGGGAGCAAACCATGCCGAAAAATGACGAGCGCAAATCCGTGCGCTGTTCCTTCTGCGGCAAGCACCAGGAACAGGTCGCCCGCATCATCGCCGGTCCGGGCGCCTATATCTGCAACGAGTGTGTCCACCTGTGCATGAGCATTCTGGACGACACTTACGATCCCGAGGAGCAGGCCGGGCCGGACATCCCCGATGTGATCCCCACCCCCAGGGAGATCCGCGACGTGCTGGACCAGTATATCATCGGGCAGGAGGACGCTAAAATCGCCCTGTCCGTGGCGGTCTACAACCACTATAAGCGCATCTACTTCGGCGGCGGGGAGGACGTGGAGCTCCAGAAGAGCAACATCCTGCTCATGGGGCCTACGGGCTGTGGCAAGACCCTGTTCGCCCAGACCCTGGCCCGGATTCTGAAGGTGCCCTTCGCCATCGCCGACGCCACTACCCTCACCGAGGCCGGATATGTGGGCGACGACGTGGAGAACATCCTCCTGCGACTGGTGCAGGCTGCCGACTACGACATCGAGCTGGCTGAGCGCGGCATCATCTACGTGGACGAGATCGACAAGATCGCCCGCAAGAGTGAGAACACCTCCATTACCCGCGACGTGTCCGGCGAGGGCGTGCAGCAGGCCCTGCTGAAAATCCTGGAGGGTACTGTGGCCAACGTTCCGCCCCAGGGCGGCCGCAAGCATCCCCACCAGGAGTTCATCCAGATCAACACCAAGAATATCCTCTTCATCTGCGGCGGCGCTTTCGACGGGATGGAGAAGATCATCGAGCAGCGCCTGGACAAAAAGACCATTGGCTTCGGCGCGGACATCCAGAGTAAGAAGGAGCGGGATACCACCTCGGTGCTCAAGCAGGTACAGCCCCATGATCTGCTCAAGTTCGGAATCATCCCGGAGCTGGTGGGCCGCCTGCCGGTGATCACCACCCTGAACGCTCTGGACAAGGGACAACTGGTGCGCATCCTCACCGAGCCGAAGAATGCCCTGGTGAAGCAGTACCAGAAGCTGTTGGAGTACGACATGGTGGAGCTGGACTTCGATACCCAGGCGCTGGAGGCTGCCGCCGACCGGGCCATCGAGCGCGGCATCGGCGCCCGCGGCCTGCGGGCCGTGCTGGAGGAGGTAATGACCCCTCTGATGTACGAGGTGCCCTCTGATCCAACGATCACCCGGGTGACGATTACGGCTGAGAGCGTGAAAGAACACGTTTCCCCCGCCGTTGAGCACGATCCCGACCGCACCCAGCGGCCCCGTCTTGGCGGTGCCGCCCTCCATGCGGAGCAGGGGGGCGTATCCCCCAAGGGAAATGTCTCTTAAACAGCAACTGAACCGGTGGGGCGGGGGAGCATCCCTCGCCCCATTCTGCATCAAATCCCTGCCCTGGAAGGAAGTGAATGTGTGATGGAAGAACTGAACCGGCAGCAAACTATGCCTGCTCTGGCCCTGCGGGGGCTGACCGTCTTTCCGCAGATGCTGCTCCACTTCGATGTGGGACGGCAGGCGTCCATTCAGGCACTGGACGAGTCCATGGCCTCAGGCCAGCCGATTTTCCTGGTGGCCCAGCGGGAGCTGGCCGTTGAAAGCCCGCAGGAAAAAGACCTTTACAGCATCGGGACCATCTGCAATGTGCGCCAGATTCTGCGCCTGCCCGGAGACAACGTGCGGGTGATGGTGGAGGGGGTCAGCCGCGGGCGGCTGTGCCTTCTGCCCAAGACCACGCCCTACCTGAACGCCCTGGTGGAGGAGCTTCCGGCGGAACAGCCGGTCCGCCGCTCCGCCCGGACGGAGGCCCTTATCCGCCAGACCTACGAGCTCTTCGAGCGGTTTATTGAGCTGGCCCCCAAGATGACTCCCGATGTGCTCCTCTCGGTGCTCTCCAGTGAGGACCCGGGCTACATCGCCGACTACATCGCCCAGAACCTGCCCATGCGCACGGGGGACAAGCAGGCCATTCTGGAGGAGCTGCGGCCGGTGCGCCGCCTGGAGCGCCTGTGCCAGAGCCTCCGCCGGGAGGTGGAGATTCTGGAGCTGGAACAGGAGATGCAGGGCAAGGTGCGGGAGCAGCTCACCCGCAGCCAGCGGGACTATGTTCTGCGGGAGCAGCTCAAGGTTCTCCAGCAGGAGCTGGGGGAGGAGGGTGCCGGCGGCGACAGCGAGATTGCCGAGTACCGCCAGCGCATCGCCAAGGCCAAGCTGCCCCAGGAGGTGGCGGACAAGCTCACGAAAGAGGTGGGCCGGCTGGAGAAGCAGCCCTTCGGCTCCGCCGAGGCCACCGTTCTGCGCAATTACCTGGATACCGTGCTGGAGCTGCCCTGGGGCAAGCACACCAAGGAGCGGGTCAACGTGGAGGCGGCCCGCAGGGTGCTGGATGTCGACCACTACGGCCTGGAGAAGGTCAAGGAGCGCATTCTGGAGTTCCTGGCGGTCAAGCAACTGGCCCCCGGACTGAAGGGACAGATCCTCTGCCTGGTGGGGCCTCCCGGCGTGGGCAAGACCTCCATCGCCATGAGCATGGCGCGGGCCTTAAACCGTAAGCTGGCCCGTATCTCCCTGGGCGGCGTCCATGACGAGGCGGAGATCCGCGGCCACCGCAAGACCTATGTGGGGGCCATGCCGGGCCGCATCATTGCCGCCGTCAAGCAGGCTGAGAGCTGTAATCCGCTGCTGTTGCTGGATGAGATCGACAAGCTGGGCAATGATCAGCGGGGCGATCCCGCCTCGGCCCTGCTGGAGGTGCTGGACGCCGAGCAGAACAGCACCTTCCGCGACCATTTTCTGGAGGTGCCCTTCGATCTCTCCGACGTGCTCTTTATCACCACCGCCAACACCCTGGATACCATCCCCCGGCCCCTGCTGGACCGGATGGAGGTCATTGAACTGACCAGCTATACCGATGAGGAGAAGCTGCAGATCGCCAAGCGGCACCTGCTGCCCAAGGAGCTGAAACGCCACGGGTTGACAAAGGCCCAGCTCAGGCTGACCGACGACGCCATCCGGGAGCTGATTCGGGGCTATACCCGTGAGGCCGGCGTCCGTGTTCTGGAGCGGAAGCTGGGGGCACTGTGCCGGAAGGCGGCTATGGACATTGTGTCAAATGGTGTAAAGTCGATTCACATCACAGGAGATAACCTGGAGGACTATCTGGGTATCCGCCGCTATCACCCGGAGCGGCTGCCCCGGACGGAGCAGGTAGGCGTGGTCAACGGCCTGGCCTGGACCCAGGTGGGGGGCGAGATCCTGGAGGTGGAGGCGGGCGTGGTGCCCGGCTCCGGCAAGGTAGAGCTCACCGGCAACCTGGGCAGCGTCATGAAGGAGTCCGCCCAGGCCGCCCTGTCCTACATCCGCAGCCGCGCCGTCCAACTGGGAATCGAGGCGGATTTTTACAAGACGAAGGACATTCACGTCCACTTCCCGGAGGGAGCAGTGCCCAAGGACGGCCCCTCCGCCGGCATTGCCATCACCACCGCCATGGTGTCCGCCCTCACCGGCGCGCCGGTGAGGCGGGAGATCGCAATGACAGGTGAAGTTACTTTACGGGGCAGAGTGCTGCACATTGGCGGCCTGAAGGAGAAGACCATGGCCGCCTACCGCAACGGCATCAAAACCGTGTTCCTGCCGGCGGACAATGTGCCGGATCTGGAGGAGATCGACCCCACCGTCCGGGCCGCTCTGCACTTTGTTCCGGTGGAGCAGGTGGATTCGGTGCTGGCCGAGGCGCTGGAGCTGAAGACCTGCGACCCCCTTCGGGATGACGCGCTCCCGCCCCCTGAGTCCGGCTCCCGGAGCCGGGAAGTACCCACCTTCCGACAGTGAGGAATTGACATGAGTGTGAATTTACAGAAGGCGGAGTTTGTGCGCTCCGCGGCCAAGGCCGGGGACTTTCCCCGGGATCGCCTGCCTCAGGTGGCCTTTGCCGGCCGCTCCAACGTGGGCAAGTCCTCGGTGATCAACCGGCTGCTCAACCGGAAGAATTTTGCCCGGGTGGGCGCGGCACCGGGCAAGACCACCCACATCAACTACTTTTTGATCGACGGCGCTTTCTACCTGGTGGATCTCCCCGGCTATGGCTACGCCAAGGTGTCCCAGGCGGAGAAAGCCCGCTGGGGTCGCCTGATGGAGGAGTGGTTCGCGGACAACTCCCTGATGACCCTGGGACTGATGATCGTGGATGCCCGGCACAAGCCCACGGCGGACGACTGCACCATGGCGGAGTTTTTCAAGAACAGCGGCCGTCCCTTTGCGGTTGTGGCCAACAAGCTGGATAAGCTGCGCAAGAGCGACATAGAGCCGAACCTGGCGCGCATCCGGGAAACTCTTGAGCTGGACGAGCCTGTAAAGCTGATTCCCTTTTCAGCCGAGAAGGGAGACGGCAAACAGGAGCTGCTCAATCTGATCCTGGAGCACGCGGAGGGAAGCGTATGAGATTTGTCAAACTGCTGCGAGAAGGAAGGGGCGTGTGGGGGGTGCTCCACGGCGATGTGGTGCGCACTCTGACAGAGCCGCCCTTTGAGGGTGTCCGTTATGACGGAGAGAGCCTGCCCCTGTCCGGCTGCCGCCTCCTGGCTCCCTGTGAGGCCACAAAAATTGTCTGCATTGGAAAGAACTATTTCGACCACATCCATGAAATGAAGTCCATGTTGGATGCCTCCAACACCCCCGACCGGCCCACCCTGTTTCTCAAGGCCCCCAACGCCCTCAACGCCCACCTGGGGACGGTTCACGCCCCAGACTTTGTAGGGCGGCTGGATTACGAGGGAGAGCTGGCCGTGGTAATGAAGCGGCGTGCCAAGGATGTGCCGGAGGAGGAGGCGCTGGACTATGTGCTGGGCTACACCTGCCTCAACGATATCACCGCCCGGGATGTCCAGAAGGCGGACGGCCAGTGGGCCCGCGGCAAAAATATGGATGGCTTTGCCCCCATGGGGCCTGTCGTCACCGACGAGGTGGACCCGGAACACCTGACCATCACCACCCGACTGAACGGTCAGGTGGTGCAGCAGGGGAGGACAGAGCAGCTCATCACTGGTGTGCGGGCGCTCATCTCTTTCATCACCGCCTCCATGACCCTGGAGCCGGGGGACGTGATCGCCACCGGCACCCCCGCCGGTGTGGGCCCCATGCAACCAGGCGATACAGTAGAGGTGGAGGTTTCAGGCATCGGAATCCTATGCAACACCATTGTATGAGAGGACGGCGGACGCTCAGGGGAGGGCTCCGCCGCTTTTCCTTGAGTTTCTCCTGGAAATTTGCTATAATTGACACGATCTTTGTGCTAGGGGGGCGGACGCTTGGGCTCCATATCCGACTTTCTCAACAACATGGACTGGTGGGGCCTGCTCACCCTCCTTATCAGCGCCGCGGCAGCTCTGCTGTGCATCACCCTGCACGAGCTGTCCCACGGCTTTGTGGCTTGGCGACTGGGAGATCCCACGGCCAAAAATGCCGGGCGGCTGACCCTCAATCCCATCCGGCATCTGGATGTGGTGGGTCTGCTGATGATGCTTGTGGCCAAGGTGGGCTGGGCCAAGCCGGTGCCGGTGGATATGCGCTATTTTAAGCACCCCAGGCAGGGAATGGCGCTTACCGCCCTAGCCGGACCGGCGGCCAACTTCCTCACCGCCCTGGCGGCGGTGGGAGTCAGCTCCGCCGTGTTCCATCTGGCCCCTCTGGGCCCGGCGGCGGTGTTCGTGCTGTGCTTCCTGTCCAACATGGCCCTGTTGGGGGTGGGGATGGGGCTGTTCAACCTGATCCCCCTGTCGCCCCTGGACGGCTCCAAAATCCTGTTCGCCCTGCTGCCCGACCGAATCTACTACACCATCTTGCGCTATGAGAAGTATGTGATGGGAGTGGTGATCCTCCTGGTGCTGGTGGGGGTGTTCGACAAGCCCCTGTCCTTCCTGATGGTCCATGTCCTACGGGGCTTTTGCACCCTCACCGGAATGCCTCTGGGCGGGTTGCTGCTGTTCCAGGACGCGTCTGCTATTTTAAATCTGTTTTGAGGTGAGGCGCCATCGAAACGCCGATTTTTCATCTGGAAAAGGTGGTCAAGGCCCGGGATGAGGCTATGGAGGACTTCAACGGCCCACTGGATCTGATCCTCCACCTGCTGAGCAAGAACAGGATGGAGATCAAGGACATCCAGATCTCCCTGATCCTAGACCAGTATCTGGAGTGGATGGATCAGCGCAAGCGGCTGGATCTGGAGGTGGCGAGCGAGTTTGTCACCATGGCGGCCCACCTGGTGTTCATCAAGACGCGGATGCTGCTCTCCATCCACGACGAGGAGGCCATCTCCGAGATGGAACAGCTCATTGCCTCTCTGGAGGAGCACCAGCGCCACGAAAACTTTGCCAAGATCAAGGCCATCGTGCCAGAGCTGTCCGACCGCTACGCCATCGGCCGGGACTATATTCCCAAGGTGCCCGAGGCCCTGCCGGTTAATAGGACCTACCGCTACGTCCACAAGCCGGAGGATCTGCTGCGTGCCATGACGGCGGTGCTGGCCCGGGTGGACCACCGCCTCCCGCCACCCATGGCGGCCTTCGAGGGCATCGTGGGCCGGGAGCCCTACCCGGTGGCGGACAAGGCCGGCGAAATTCTGGAACGGCTCAGCCGCTTCGGTGTGACCCGGTTCCGGGCTCTGTTCAAGGGCAACCGGAGCCGCTCGGAGGTGGTGGCCACCTTTATCGCAGTGCTGGAGCTGTGCAAGGCCCGCCGCCTGCGGCTGGCAGGCACGGAGAGCGACTGCACCGTGACCTGTACCGAGGAGGGCGGGGGAGAGCTGGAGCTGACCACCGATGGGGAGAAAACGGCAGATTGAGGGTATACTATGGAATTGAAGGAAATTGAATCCGCCATTGAGGGGGTCCTCTTTGCCGCCGGGGAGCCGGTGGGGGTGGAGCGCCTGTGTTTGGCGCTGGACATCGACCGGATCACGGCGGACTCCGTGTGCCAACGCCTGGCCGATGCCTACCGCTATGAGCGGCGTGGCATCCGCCTGGTGCGGCTGGACAACAGCTATCAGCTCTGCTCTGCGCCGGAGTTTGCCGACTGCATCCGCCGGGCGTTTGAGAGTCGGCGGCCCGCCCGCCTGAGCCAGCCCGCCCTGGAGGTGCTGGCCATCATCGCCTACTACCAGCCTGCCACACGGGCCTATGTGGACCAGATCCGCGGCGTGGACAGCTCCTACACCGTCAGCCTGCTTCTGGAGCGTGACTTGATCGAGGAGTGCGGCCGCTTGGCCGTGCCGGGCCGCCCCATCCAGTACCGCACCACCCAGACCTTCCTGCGCTCCTTCGGACTATCCAATCTGGATGAGCTGCCCGAGCTGCCCAACACCACCCCGGAGGACGGACAGCTTACCCTGGAGATGCAGGCGGCGGTGGAGCGGCTTCAGGCCGCCCAGACCGCGGAGGGGACAGAGGAGGTCACCGAGGAGGAGCTGCTTCAGGCGGCCCGGGAGATGGCACAGGCCGAGGAGGAGGCGTAGGGCTGGATGAAAGCAATCCTGATCCTGGGCGCGGTGCTTCTGGCGCTGGGAGCGCTCCTCCGCCTGGTGCGACTGGGCGCGCTGGCGGAGTACTCCGCCGCCGGACTGCGGCTCAAACTGAAGGTAGGGCCGCTGCGCCTGATGCTCTATCCCAGAAAGCCGAAACGGCCCCGCCGAAAGGCTGGGAAATCGTCCCGAAGGGAGAAAAAACGGGAGGAACGCCCGCAGCCGGAGCTGGGCGGCGGGCCGCTGGCGCTGGTGAAGCGGTTTCTTCCGCTGATCGCCGAGGCGGCGGGGCGCTTCCGGCGCAAGCTGCGCATTGATGTGTTCCAGCTTGAAGTTACCGCGGCGGCGCCGGACCCCGCTGCCGCCGCCCTGTGCTTCGGCGGGGTGAACGCATTTATCGGTATGATCTGGCCGCTGGTGGAGCAGAATTTTAACGTGAAGGAGCGGAGGCTGCGCACCCGGGTGGACTTTGACGCGGAGCAGCCCTCCGTTTATCTCTACGCGGCGGCCACCCTGACCGCCGGCCAGGCGCTGGCTCTGGGCCTGCGCCTGACCACACGGTTTCTGGCAGAGTTCTCCAAGTATCGCGCCGAGGCCGGGAGCCCGGCGACAAGCAAGCAGAAAGAGGCGGTTTAACGTATGGAAAAGCAACATCCCATCGGTGATCTGATGACCACCACTATGCAGAAGCTCCGGGAGATCGCGGACGTCAACACCATTGTGGGCAAGCCCATTTTGGCCGGTGAGATCACCATCATTCCCATCTCCAAGCTGACGGTGGGCTTCGCCTCCGGCGGCAGCGACTTTACCTCCAAGAACCAGAAGCCGGAGGACGACAACTCCTTCGGCGGCGGCAGCGGCGCGGGAATGAACCTGTCCCCGGTGGCCTTCCTGATTGTCAAGGGGGACTCGGTGCGCCTGATGCCCGTAGCGCCTCCGCCCGGCACCGCCGTGGACCGGGTGGTAGAGATGGTGCCCGATGTGATTGACAAGGTCACCGGCTTTATCGAGAAGCAGCAGGACAAGGATAAATCCCAGGGCTGACACGCATACTAGCAGCATCTATCCCCTGAGGTGATGCTGTTTGAAACGGTTTGCCGCCGTCCTTTTGACACTGGCTGTTCTGCTCTGTCCCTCCGTCCGGGCCGCCGGGCCCGGCATCTCGGCTGCCTCCGCCATCCTGATCGATGGGGAAAGCGGCCGGGTCCTTTATGCCCAGAACGCGGAGGAGGAGCGCCCCATTGCCAGCATTACCAAGCTGATGACCGCGCTGGTGGCGGTGGAATCTCACCCTGATCTGTCCGAGGTAGTCACCATCCGGCCCGAGTGGACCGGAGTGGAGGGCTCCTCCATGTATCTGAAGGCGGGGGAGGAGCTGACGCTGGAGGCGCTGCTCTACGGGCTGCTGCTCGCCTCGGGCAATGACGCGGCGGTGGCCATTGCGGGCTTCTGCGCCGGGGACGTGGATACTTTTGTGGCCTGGATGAATGACAAGGCCGCCGAGCTGGGCATGGAGCACACCCACTTTGAAAACCCAAACGGGCTCAATGACGAGGGGCACTACTCCACCGCCGCCGACATGGCTGCCCTGGCCCGGGTGGTGATGGAGCACGAAGCGCTGGCAAAGATCGTGGGTACCCGTTCCATCACGGTGGCAGGGCGCACCCTCACCAATCACAACAAGCTGCTCTGGCGGTATGAGGGCTGCACTGGCCTCAAGACCGGCTACACGGACAGGGCGGGGCGGACGTTGGTTTCCTGTGCGGAGCGGGATGGGCAGCGCCTGATTGCCGTCACGCTGAATGATCCCAACGACTGGGCAGACCACGCCGCCCTGTTTGACTATGGCTTTGCCCACTACCGCAGTGCCATGCTGGCCCTGGCGAACCGGACCTTCCGCATGCTCCCGGTGACGGGCAGCCTCAACCGCTTTGTGCCGGTCTATACG
>ONZU01001037.1_pt1 | contig 17934 bp, 19 predicted proteins | sample 1671161 | NCBI WGS metagenome assembly ONZU01 (sample SAMN06348128, study PRJEB24527) | human gut metagenome | biome: human gut; feature: ankylosing spondylitis patient; material: feces | host: Homo sapiens | place: China | collected 2015-10
AGAAACGAGAAAAAAGCGTTAAGCGCAGCGACTAGCTTTTTTCCGTTTCGACAACTCCTTTGGGGTCTGAAAGGGGCGAGCAGCCCCTTTCTCGTGCCTCCCGCGCCTCGAAAGTAGCGGGTGCTTTTCTGGTTCTCTTTTGGCACGCAAAAGAGAACAATTAGCCTTAATGAAAAAGCGCTCTACCCCCGCGCCACCGGCGCGCGATGCCGCTCTCCGTCACATTAAAAATGCCCCTCAAAGTCCCCTTCGATCTCATAGGGCCAGCTCAGGATGCCGCCGAGGTCGTAGATATTGGTATAACCCAGCGCATCCAGCTTCTGGACGGCGTCAGCGCTGCGGCGGCCGGTGCGGCAGTAGACCAGCCAGGGTGCATCCTTGTCGGGCAGCACCTCGGCAGCGCGGCTCATCACCTCACCCAGCGGCAGCAGCTTTGCGCCCGGGATATGGCCCACTGCATACTCGTCCGGCTCCCGCACGTCCACAGCCTGTGCCTTTTTCGCGTCCAGCAGACGGATGGCGGCTGCGGGCTCGATCTTCTGTATCATAAGTGTCTCTCCTTATATCTCTTGTTGCATCATCTTATGATAACAGATATTTTTTGTTCTAGCAAGATGACTTTTCGATATTTCCGCGTCCGGAGCAAAAGGCAGGTTTTTTCACTTTCCAAAAGCGGGTAGTCGTGGTATACTGGAAGGCAAGCAAGGAGAGAACCGCTATGAAATTTTCCACCAAGAGCCGCTATGCGCTGCGGCTGATGGCCGAGCTGGCCCGCTACGCCCCGGGTTCTACCGTCTCGCTGAAGGAGATCAGCGAGCGCCAGCAGCTGAGCCTGAAATATCTGGAGCAGATCGTCACTCCGCTGGCCCGCGTGGGCCTCGTCAAGAGTGAGCGCGGCAGTCAGGGCGGCTACCGCCTGACCAAAGCCCCCGCCGACTACACCGCCGGTGAGATCCTGCGGGCCATCGAGGGCAGCGTGGCCCCCATCCCCTGCCTCGGCAGCGAGACCAACGAGTGTCCCATGTCTGACCAGTGCTTCACTCTGCCTTTCTGGGCCGGGCTGGACGATGTGATCAACCAATACATCGACAGCGTCACCCTCGAGCAGCTGGCCCAGAGCCTGCCCGCCGTCAACGAGGGCTGCGGCTGCTGCGGCACCAAGTCCTGATTTTTCTACCCCGGGATTGACTCCGCGTCCAAAAAAAGGTATACTATTTGAGTATCACCGCCGGGGTGTTGCGCAGTTGGTAGCGCGCCTGCTTTGGGAGCAGGAGGCCGCGAGTTCGAGTCTCGCCACTCCGATAGAAGAAAAAGCCACGATGGGACATCCATCGTGGCTTTCTTTCATCCACACAGGAGGTTTCTTATGATCCGTGACATCTGCAAAGACGAGCTTTTCCTCACCCGGAAAGCTGCACCCGCACTGCCGGAAGACCTGCCCATCGCGCAGGACCTGCTGGAAACGCTCATCGCCCACAAAGACAGCTGCGTCGGCATGGCCGCGAACATGATCGGCGTCGCTAAGCGCATCATCGCGTTCGAGAGCGAGGACGGCTATCTCACCATGTTCAACCCTGTCATCCTCAAAAAGTCCGGGCCGTACGAAACGGAGGAGGGCTGTCTCTCCCTCACCGGCACCCGGAAGACCAAACGGTTCCAGACCATCAAGGTGCAGTGGCAGAACGAAAAGTTCCAGCCCCGCATCAAGACCTTCTCAGGCTGGACAGCAGAGATCATCCAGCACGAGCTCGACCACTGCGACGGCATCCTTATTTGACACGACTGGCACGACAAAAGCCCTGCGGCATCCCGCAGGGCTTTTCTGCTGTCTGATTTACCTGGGCTGACGGCCGATGTAGGCGAGAATGCCGCCGTCGGCGTACAAAATCTGGCCGTTCACGAAGTCGGAGGCGTGGGAGGCCAGGAAGACGCAGGGGCCGACCATATCTTCCGGGTCGCCCCAGCGTCCCGCCGGGGTCTTAGCGGTGATGAACTGGTCGAAGGGGTGACGGCTGCCGTCGGGCTGGACCTCACGCAGCGGGGCGGTCTGGGCGGTGGCGATATAGCCCGGACCCATGCCGTTGCACTGGATGTTGTACTCACCGTACTCGGAGGCGATGTTCTTGGTCAGCATCTTGAGGGCGCCCTTTGCGGCGGCGTAGGCGGAGACGGTCTCGCGGCCCAGCTCGCTCATCATGGAGCAGATGTTGATGATCTTGCCCTCGCGCTTTTCCATCATATCAGGCAGGACAGCCTTGGAGCAGTTGAACGCGCCGCCCACATGGACGTCGATGACCCGCATGAAGTCGGCGTGGCTCATCTCGACCATCGGCACCCGCTTCATCAGGCCGGCGTTGTTGACCAGAATGTCCACCGGGCCGACCTCGGCCTTGATCTTCGCCACCATCGCGTTGACAGCGTCCTCGTCGGAGACGTCTGCGGCATAGCCGTGAGCGTCAATGCCGGCAGCCTTATACGCGGCCAGGCCCTTCTCAAGGCTGGCCTCGGAAGAGCAGTTGAAGCAGATGGTGGCACCGCACTTGGCCATACCCTCTGCGATGGAGAAGCCGATGCCGTGCGCACCGCCGGTGATGAGGGCGACCCTGCCCTTCAAATCGAAAGCCGATAGATCCATTGTATTCCTCCGTCAAAGTTAAATATTTAGCAAAACGCCCCGCATCGGTCTCCCGATGCGGGGCGTTGTATGGTGTACTTGTTTAGCGCAGGTCGGTGGTAGCGATGTTGTCCATGTCGTCAAACTCCATGTTCTCGCCGCCCATTGCCCAGATAAAGGTGTAGTTGGAAGTGCCTACGCCGCTGTGGATGCTCCAGGAGGGGCTGATGACAGCGTCCTCGTTGTGCATCACGATGTGGCGGGTCTGCGTGGGCTCGCCGCACATGTGGAACACCACCTGCCCCTCGGGCAGTTCAAAGTAGGTGTAGATCTCCATCCGGCGCTCATGCGTGTGGCTGGGCATGGTGTTCCAGTTGGAGCCGGGCTCCAGCTCGGTCATGCCCATGCTCAGCTGGCAGGTCTTGAGCACGTCGGGGTGGATGAACTGATTGATGGTGCGCTTATTGCAGGTCTCGACGCTGCCCAGAGGACGGTGATTTGCATCAGCCATCTTGATGAGGCGGGTCTCGTAAGAGCAATGTGCCGGAGCGGAGACCATATAGAACTTTGCCGGATGCTCGGGGTCTGCGGAAGCAAACGTAACTTCCCTGGTACCCTGGGTGATATACAGGCAGTCCTTATAGCCCAGCTCGTACTTCACACCGTCGGCCACCACGATGCCCGTGGAGTCCTTGCCGATGTTGAACATACCGATCTCGCGGCGCTCGAGGAAATAGTGGGTGCCAAAGTTGGCCCAGACGTCGATGCCCTTGTCGATGGAGACCGTCTCGTGGACAGGCATACAGCCCAGCGTGACCATGCGGTCCACATGGCTGTAGACAGCCACGACTTCATCCGCCTTGTACAGGCCGGTGATGAGCATCTCGTCGCGCATCTCCTCGGTGGTGTAGCGCTTGAAGTCTTTCTGGTTGCAGGAATAACGGATATCCATAGCGGATCTCCTTTCCTGCTTAGCGCTGGATACGGCCGGAACCGTCGCCGCCAGCCAGCTTCTCGACCTCGGAGACAGTCATCATGTTGTAGTCGCCCTCGATGGTGTGCTTCAGAGCAGAAGCAGCAACAGCGAACTCAACAGCATCCTGAGTGCTCTTGCCGTTCAGCAGAGCATAGATCAGGCCGCCGCCGAAGGAGTCACCGCCGCCAACGCGGTCGATGATCTTCAGCTCGTACTTCTTGGAGAAGCAGTACTCGTTGGAAGCGACATCGTACAGCATAGCGCTCCAGCCGTTCTCGGAAGCGTTGTGGCTCTCACGCAGGGTGATAGCGACCTTCTCGAAGTGGAACTTGTCAGCCAGCTGCTTGGCGACGCTCTTGTAGCCCTCAGCGTTCAGCTTGCCGCCGTAGATGTCGGTAGCCTCAGCCTCGATGCCGAACACGTCCTTAGCGTCCTCCTCGTTGGAGATGCAGACGTCAACGTACTCGCACAGCTTGGTCATAGCCTCACGAGCCTCGGCACGGGTCCACAGCTTGCCGCGGTAGTTCAGGTCGCAGCTGATCTTCACGCCGTGAGCCTTAGCAGCCTTGCAGGCCTCCAGGCAGATCTCGACGACATTTGCGCCCAGAGCCGGGGTGATGCCGGTGAAGTGGAACCAATCGACGCCCTCGAAGATCTTATCCCAGTCGAAATCGGAAGGCTGAGCCAGCTGGATCGCGCTGTTGGCACGGTCGTAGATGCAGACAGAGCCGCGCTGAGAAGCGCCCTTCTCGTTGTAGTAGATGCCGACACGGTCACCGCCGCGGGTGATCATGCTGGTATCGACGCCGTAGCGGCGCAGGCTGTTGACAGCGGCCTGGCCGATCGCGTGTGCGGGGAGCTTGGTGACGAACGCTGCGTCCAGGCCGTAGTTAGCCAGAGAGACAGCGACGTTAGCCTCGCCGCCGCCGAAGGTGAACTCCAGGCTGTTGGCCTGAACGAAGCGCTCGTAGTTGAAGGGCTGCAGACGAACCATCAGCTCGCCAAAGGTAACGACTTTCATAGTGTTTCTCCTTTATGTTTGTATCATCGGATCATCCCGCCGCGGCGGGTCTTGACGGAAAATTCAGGCTCAGGCCTGGACCAGGTGGAATGCGAAGCCGGCGATCTCGCCCTCCATGTAGCAGGCGACGGTCTTGCCGTTCTTGACATTCTTGCTGTCGAGGTCGAACTTCACGCCGCGCTGAGACAGGTGATAGATCGCGCGATCGACGTTGTTGCAGCCGATGGCGATGTGGCCGTTGGTGCCGCGGCCCGGCTTCTTCATGATCTCGAACTCCTTGTTGCCCACGAAGATGCTGGAGTTGCCCGGAGTGACCTTCATGTTCAGCATGGTGGAGATGATGCCTGCGATCTTGGCAGCCTCTTCCTCGTTGCCGGTGTTGATGCCGACGTGGATGAGGTGCAGGCCCAGCATGGTGTCAACAGCTTCCTTGCTCTGAGCGGTGATCTTTGCCCAGTCGCCGGCCTTGATGACGTCGCTCTTGCACATCCAGGTGCCGCCGACAGCGAAGATCTGGTCATAGCCCAGGTAGTCGTTGACGTTCTTGGCGTTGACACCGCCGGTGCACATCCAGCGAGCGCCCTTCAGGGCAGCGCCGATGTTCTTCAGCATCCCAACACCGCCGTTTGCCTCAGCGGGGAAGAACTTCAGAGCCTCGCAGCCCATGTTCATAGCCTGCTGCATCTCGCCTGCGGAAGCGGTGCCGGGCATCATGATGCCGCCCTTGTCGATGACGTGCTTGCAGACCTCGGGGTCGAAGCCGGGAGCAACGATGAAGGAAGCACCAGCAGCCATAGCGCGGTCAGCCTGCTCGCAGGTCAGGACAGTGCCGGCGCCCAGCAGCATCTCGGGCATCTCCTCATGGATCTTGCGGATGCACTCCTCAGCACATGCGGTGCGGAAGGTGACCTCAGCTGCGGGCAGACCGCCCTCAGCCAGAGCCTTGCACAGGGGCAGGGCCTCGTCTACGCTGTTAAAAGCAATAACAGGGATAATGCCGATCTGATAGACCTTTTCTACGATGGGATTCATAACGCATTTCTCCTTTTTAACATTTGCATGAACTCCTGCGGCTGAGGACCCCAATGGGCATACCTTCCCCACCGCACATTCGTATCTTTAGTATAAACGAGAGCGGGCCGTTTGGTAATGCTCAACAAGCACAATGTTTTGCATAAGAGCTTGTATACATTGCACAAAAACGCCGAAGCTGTGCTTCTCAGAGCCCCAGACGGGCAAAAATCTCGGCCACGCCGTCGTGGTCGTTGTCGTTTTCGCTGACGATGTCGGCCAATTTTCGGATGTGCTCCATGCCGTTTGCCATCACGGCGGCGACGCCTGCCTTTTCCAGCATGGCACGGTCATTCTCGCTGTCGCCCACAGCCAGCGTGGCCTCGCGGGGGATGCCCAGATGGTCGGCCAGTGCCAGCAGACTTTCGCCCTTATTTACTCCGGCGGCGGTGACTTCGATGTTGTCGGGCGCCCCCTGCACCACCTCGACGCCCTCGATGGCCGTAAAGCGGGGCAGATACTGCTGCGCCTCTTCCGCCGAGTGGAAGAACATGCAGAACTTCTCCACCTCGTGGGCGTGGCGGCTCATCCACTCGCTCTGGTCCCGCAGGATGGTGAAGCGGCCATCGTTGGGCTGGATGGCCTCTGTCCCCTTCACCGCCGCCAGACGGGCGAACCGCTCGTCGAAAAAGCGCTGCTGCACCATGTCGCGGAGAGCGCGCCCGTCGCTGAAGAGATTCAGCCCGCCGGGCAGGCCCTGGAACGCCTCGTAGACCTCCCGGGCCTTTTCCACCGGGAAGCACCGCCGGACGATGCACTCCGGCTGGCTCGTCTCATGCTCTGCGGCGTTGGCATACCGGCTGTAGACACAGCCCAGCGGGTCGCCGCCGAGATCCCAGACCGCCGCGCCGTTGGAAGTGAGGGCATAATGCACCCAGGGCTGTTTCGCCACCACCGGCGGCAGGCTGGCCAGCGGTCGGCCTGTAGCCGGGATGACCACGACGCCCCGGTCAGACGCCTCGGACAGCACCTTCTGCGAGCAGGGCGAGACTTCGCCGTTGCTGTTGAGCAGGGTGCCGTCCAGATCGAGGGCCGCAAGAAGGATGGGGTGAGATGAAGTAGACATGAAAGCTCCTTTGCGCTTGTAAGTACACGTTTTCTGCCCCAGCGGGACAGGCTGTCTTTATTTTATAACATCGAATTGATTTGCGCAAGTCGGACAAGTGTGGTAAAATGTATCATCGTATGATAAAAAATAAGGAGATCTCCATGAAAACTTCTCTTTCTCGCGCACGGCCCCACCTGTGGTATCAGCTGTACTGGGTGGTCTACCTCATCTGGTTCTTCTGGCTGGACCTCACCGTCACCGACCCGAACTATATCATCCACAGCCCGCTGGACGACTTCATCCCCTTCAACGAGTGGTTCATCTTTCCCTACGGCAGCTGGTTCTTCCTGCTGGCGGGCGTCACGGCACTGCTCTGGTGGTTCGACACCGCCAGCTACGACAAGCTCTGCCTCATGATGTTCTCAGGCATGACCTTCTGTCTCATCCTCTATATGGTGCTGCCCAACGGCCTCGACATCCGCCCCACGGTGGAAGAGGTGGGCCGCAGCAACATCGCCATGACCCTGATGCAGCTCATCTGGAAAGCCGACGCTTCGGTGAACGTCTGCCCCTCCATCCACTGCCAGAGCTCGGCCTGCATGGCCATCGCCTTCTCGGGCAGCACACTGGCGAAAGACCGCCCGTGGCTCAAAGTTCTGGCCTTCGGCTGGGCAGCGCTCATCTGCGCGTCCACCGTCTTTACCAAGCAGCACTCCATCATCGACGTCTTCTGCGGGCTGGCCGTGGCATTCATCTGGGTGCCAGTGCTCTATCTCCACCCCCGGAAGCGTTGAACTTTTTGGTAAAATATACAGTTTTTTATTGCCGCTGCTCTTGACGGCGCAGATGCCCGCGGGTACAATGGTGGTAGCTGATATATCACATTTCCGGGCATTGCCCGTTTCAGAAGGAGCGTGACTGCAATGGCATCACGAAGCGCACGGGAGGTCGCCTATGAGACCATCCGCAGCCGCATCATCACCATGGACCTCAAGCCCGGCGACGAGCTGAACGACCGGGAGCTGGCCCAGGAGCTGGGCATCAGCCGCACCCCCATGCGGGAAGCCCTCATCATGCTCAACATCGCCCACATGGTGGTCATCAAGCCCCAGAGCGGCACCCACGTGGCCCCCATCGACCTCAAGCTGATGGAGATGGAGCAGTTCGCCCGCTTCACACTGGAAAAAGAGATCCTGAACCGCATCCGGGGCCGTCTGACCGCCGAGCAGGAAGCCGCCTACCGGCTCAACCTCGAGAGCTACCGCCAGCTGGAGCGCGACCCCGACGCCGAAAACCGGGAGACCCGGATGCTGGACCTGGACAACGCCTTCCACCGCCGGGCCTTCGAGCTGTGCGGCATGGAGGAACACTTCGACCATATGCTCTCCACCTTCCAGCACATCGAGCGGCTGCGAAAATTCAGCCTGCAGACCGAGGAAAACAAATCCGTCTGCGCGGCCCACACCCGCATTCTTGAGGCCGTCCTGCGCGGCTCCGAAGAAGACCTCAGCCGCGCCCTCAGCGACCACCTCAACCGCTATAAGCTCTCGGTGGAGCAGGCCCGCCAGCGCCACCCCGAGTATTTCACGGAGGGGACGGTCCGCCCGGTGGACTACCACATCTGAATCTGGCACAACGCAAAAACGCCGCACAGCCAAAAGCTGTGCGGCGTTTTCTTATGCGTTATGGTTCAGAAGCTCAGACCTTCTCGATGGTGATGCTCCACTCGCTGGTCATGGCCTCATCGACGTCCAGCACCTCGTGCTTGCCCTCTTCGTTGACGCTGTTGGCCCAGCCGTTCCAGGGCTCCATGCAGACGAAGTTCTCGGCATCCTGCTGCCAGAGCACGCCCTTGTCGAAGGTCTCGTCAGCATCCACAGTGACCTTGTGGCCGTTGCCCTTGTCGGTGAAGGTCATAGGGAACTGAACACCGGTCATCAGGCGGATGGTGTTGTCTGCGCCCGTCTTGCGGGTGAGGGTGATCTTCTCGGGAGCGGTGGGCTGCTCGCCCTTAGCGTTCTCGGAGCAGGTGGCGCACTTGATGTCAAAGTCCACGTTCTCCAGAGCGGAAGCCATGAAGTAGGGGTGGTAGCCGAAGCTGAAGGGCATCGGCTTGTCACCCTCGTTGATGACGGTCAGGCTGATAGTGGCCTTGTTGCCCTCGAGGTTGTAGTTCACCAACAGGGTGAAGTCGAACGGATAGAGGAACTTGGTCAGCGGGGTGGATTCCAGAGCCAGCGTCACGCCGTCGGGGCCGACGCTCTCCACGTCCCATGCGCACAGGTCCGCGAAGCCGTGGGTCTCCATGGGGTAAGCCTTGCCGTCAAAGTTGTGGACGCCGCCGTCGGGGTTGCCGCAGCTGGGGAAGAGCACCGGCACACCGAAGCGGGGGCGGCTGCACTCGGAGAAGTTGGGGCGGCGGGTCCAGATGTACTCGTCGCCGTCGAGGGTGAAGCCGGTGATCATGCCGCCGCGCTCGGGGGTGATGGTCAGGCTGGTCTTTGCGGCAGGGTCGGTGATGACGTACTGCTCATAGCATGCACCGTTCTCGGTGATGTACTGGGTGGTGATCTGATTCATAAAATTCAGTCCTCCGTATGTTTCTGGTTTTTCTGGTATTCTGCCAGTTTTTCAAAATAGTAATCGATGCCGTAGCGGATGAAGTATTTGATGATGCGGACCGCGATGCAGATGACGGCTGCATAAATCAGCAGTGCAAAGAACATCGCTCCATTTGCTCCTATTCTCATAAAATTCTCCTTTCGCAATGCACAAAAAGGCCGCCGGACGGCGCAAACCGCTCAGCAGCCTTTATTTTGGTCACAAAGATACACTCCAGACCCTTTCAAAGGCGGCTGTTTTGTGACACGCGATTCGCGGCTGTTGCCAACGTATTAAAAATACGCGAATCGCAGTTACAGAACGACGCCGTCCTTGAAGATGGAGATCTCGCGGAAGCCGTGCTTCTCGGCTTTGGTCTGCTCGCCGCTTGCCACGCGGATGACCAGATCCAGCAGGTCCTTTGCGGCCTCGTCGATGGTCTTTTCGCCGTCTGCGATGACGCCGGTGTTGAAGTCGATCCAGCCCGCCTTCTTCTCTGCCAGCGGGGTGTTGGTAGAGATCTTCAGGGTGGGGGCCGGAGCGGAGAACGGGGTGCCGCGGCCGGTGGAGAAGAGGATGAGGTGTGCGCCTGCGGCGGTCATGGCAGTGGCGGACACGAGGTCATTGCCGGGGCCGTAGAGCATATTCAGGCCCTTGGTGACGACGGGGTCGCCGTAGCCGATGACGTCCATGATGGGGGCCGTGCCGCCCTTCTGGACGCAGCCGCAGCTCTTGTCTTCCAGCGTGGTGATGCCGCCCTGCTTGTTGCCCGGAGAGGGGTTGTCGTAGACGACCTCATTGTGGCTGATGAAGTACTCCTTGAAGCCGTTGATCATCTGCTCGGCCTTGACGAAGACATCGCGGTCGATGCAGCGGTCCATCAGGAAGCCCTCGGCGCCAAACATCTCCGGCACCTCGGTCAGGACGGTGGAGCCGCCACGCTGGCCCATCATATCGGAGAAGCGGCCGATGGTGGGGTTGGCGGTGATGCCGGACAGGCCGTCAGAGCCGCCGCACTTCATGCCGACCACCAGCTCACTCACGGGGATGGGCTCACGCTTGAACTGGCCGGCGTAAGCAGCCAGCTTCTTCAGGATGTCGCGGGCAGCGGTGAACTCGTCGTCCACGTCCTGGCAGGTCAGGAACTTCACGCGGTCGTGGTCATACTCGCCCAGCTCTGCGAGGAACTGCTCATGGGTCAGGTTCTCGCAGCCCAGAGACAGCACCAGAACGGCGGCAGCATTGGGGTGGCGGACCAGAGCGGCCAGCAGCTTGCGGGTCTGCGCATGGTCATGACCGGTCTGGCTGCAGCCGAAGGGGTGGGTAAAGGTGTAGAGGCCCTCGATGGTGCCGGTGACGAGGTCCTGATTGTCGGCCACCATCTTCTTGGCGATGTCGTTGACACAGCCGACGGTGGGGATGATCCAGATCTCGTTGCGGATGGCGGCGCGGCCATCCTTGCGGCGGAAGCCCATGAAGGTCTCCGGCTCCACCTTGGGCAGCGGGGCCAGATCGGGGGAGGGGTTATAGCTGTATTCCACCTCACCGGAAAGGTTGGTGTGGACATTGTGGGTGTGCATCCAGGTACCCGGCTCGGCGTCGGCGGTGGCGTGGCCGATGGGGAAGCCGTACTTGATGACGTTCTCGCCGTTCTTGATGGGCTTGACGGCCATCTTGTGGCCCTGAGGGATGTCCTCCAAAGCGGTGACGGCAAGGCCGTCCACCTCGACGAGGGTACCCTTGGCAATGGGATGCAGAGCGACAACGACGTTGTCGATGGGGCTGATATGGATCGCCTGCGGCATAGTTTTTCTCCTACTCTTTTATAAGACAAAAGGTATAAGCCAAAAGGGCTGCTGCCCAAAGCAGCAGCCCTTTTGTGCAAATTTTCAGCTTACAGGCAGCTCTTGTAAGCAGCCTCGGCACCCTCGGTGCGGATGAGCTCCAGGTCTGCCAGAACAGCGGCCTCGAGGCCCTCGATCCTGGTCAGGTCCTGATCCCACATCTGGGTGTTGGTCAGAACGGCCTTCACCAGCTGAGCAGCGGTGTCGTCCTTGTGTGCATAGTAGAAGTCCAGAGCCCATGCATCATCCTGGATCTTGTAGGTGTTGCCTGCCGGGCGCTTGCAGATGAGGCCGTCAGCAGTGCGCTCCTGAATGTCGTTGGAGTAGAAAGCGATGTAAGCAGCCAGAGACATGGTCAGGCACTTGGGCAGCTTCTTCTGCTCCTCGATATAGGTCAGGAAGGAAGGCATATTGCGGGCCTTCCACTTGGAGGTGGAGTTCAGGGAGATGCTCATCAGCTCGTGGTTGATGAACGGGTTGTTGAAGCGGTCCTGCACAGCAGAAGCGAACTCCTCGAGGTCTTTCTTGTCCAGAGGCAGGGTGGGGATGACTTCCTCGTGCAGCATCTTGTTCATGAAGCCGCGGATGGTGTCGTTGTGCATGCAGTCACGCACGATGTCGAAGCCGGCCAGATATGCGCCCAGAACGAAACCGGTGTGAGCACCGTTCAGGATGCGGACCTTGCGCTTCTTGTAGGGGGTGACATCGGGGACGACCATGACGTTGACGCCGGCCTTCTTGAACGGCAGCTTGTCCTCCAGACCATCGGGGCCTTCGATGACCCAGACGCCGAAGACTTCGCCAACATCCAGAGCCTTATCGGTGTAGCCGTTGGCCTCTTCCAGAGCAGCCATCTCCTTCGGGTCACGGATGCGGCCCGGGACGATGCGGTCCACCAGAGTGGAGCAGAAGGTGTTGGCGTTGTTCATCCAGTCGATGAAGGCAGCGTCGAGGTCCCAGTCCTTTGCGTAGTTGTTGCAGCACTTCTGCAGTTCCTTGCCGTTGTTGTCGATGAGCTCGCAGGAGAGGATGACCAGACCCTTATCAGCAGCGCCCTTGAAGGCGGTGTAGCGCTCGTAGAGCACGCGGGTCAGCTTTGCAGGGAAGCTGTTGGGAGGCACCTGGTCGAACTGGCTGTCGCCCTGCGTGTAGGCGATGCCGGCCTCAGTGGTGTTGGAGACGACGATCTCCAGGTCCTCAGAGCGGGCCAGAGCCAGCACTTCGTCCCACTTGCCCTCGGAGTAGGGGCAGACGCAGTCATGCACGCAGGAGATGACGCGCTTTGCATCGACCTTCTGGCCCTTCTCGCTGCCGCGCAGGTACAGGGTGTACAGACCCTCCTGCTCGTTGATCCAGTCCGCCATCTGGGGGAAGTTTGCGATGGGCTGGACGAGCTTGACCTTGCCGTTGTAGCCAGCCTTCTCGTTGGCAATATCAAAGAAGTAATCCACGAATGCGCGCAGGAAGTTGCCCTCGCCGAACTGCATCACCTTGACGGGTGCGTCCTTGAGGATATAGCCGTTGTAGCCGGTGCTTTCCAGGACCTTGTAATTCAAAGTTTCCATTTGAGTGTCTCCTTTTATCAGATTGCTTTGCCTTTCACGGGGGCAGCCTGAGCCGCGCCCTTCTCTGCCTCTATTTTATGCTGTTGTATACAAATAAGTCAAGTGCTTCTCAACAGTTTTTTGCCGGAAACGGGGTCGTTTTTATAAAAACCAGCGAATTGTACAAGTCCGCACGAGATTTTTGGGCAGTTTTTCAGTTGTATACATCGGCATTTTCCGGTATACTAAAAGCAGGAATGGCCTGTTTGCACGGAACCGGCCGATCCCCTACTATAAGAATGTTTCAAACTGTCATGACCATTGAAAAAAGGAGTTCTGACCATGAAAGCATTTATGGATAAGGAGTTCATGCTCCAGTCGCCCACCGCACAGCACCTGTACCACGCTTACGCTGAGGATATGCCCATCTGTGACTATCACTGCCACATTCCTCCCCGTGAGATCTACGAGAACCGCCGCTTCGACAACATCGCTCAGGTCTGGCTGGGCGGCCGCAACCCGGACGGCAGCTACTTCGGCGACCACTACAAGTGGCGCGTCATGCGCTCCAACGGCGTGCCTGAGGAGTACATCACCGGCGACAAGCCCGACCGCGAGCGCTTCCAGAAGTTCGCTGAGGCTCTGCCCATGGCCATCGGCAACCCGATGTACCACTGGACCAATCTGGAGCTGCACACCTTCTTCGGCTACGACGGCGTGCTGAACGGCGACACCGCTGAGGAAGTCTGGAACCTGTGCAACGACAAGCTCCAGCACGACCCCAAGCTGACCGTCCGCGGCCTCATCGAGCAGAGCAACGTAGCCTTCATCGGCACCACCGATGACCCCATCGACAGCCTCGAGTGGCACAAGAAGATCAAGGAAGACCCCACCATCAAGTTCACCGTGGCTCCTTCCTTCCGCCCCGACAAGGCCCTCAACATCAACAAGCCCGGCTTTGCTGAGTACATGGGCAAGCTGGCCGCTGCTGTCGGCAAGGAGAAGCTGGCCTGCATCAACTGCGTCACCAGCGCTCTGACCGACCGCATCGAGTTCTTTGCCGAGATGGGCTGCCGCGCTTCTGACCACGGTCTGGACTACATCCCCTACCGTGAGGCCACCAAGGAAGAGGTCAACGCCATCTACCAGAAGGCCATGAAGGGCGAGGCCGTTACCACCGAGGAGGCTGAGAAGTATCAGACCTACATCCTCATCCACCTGGGCAAGCAGTATCACCGCCTCGGCATCGTCATGCAGTTCCACTACAACTGCCTGCGCGGCGTCAACCGCAAGATGAACACCCTGCTGGGACCCGACACCGGCTACGACATGATCAACACCGCTACCTGCGGCGGCCAGATCGCAGCCCTGCTCAGCGCCCTGAACGACACCGACGAGTGCCCCAAGACCATCATCTACAGCCTGAACCCCGCCGACGACGCACAGATCGGCACCATTCTGGGCTGCTTCCAGAACAGCGAGGTCCCGGGCAAGATCCAGCACGGCTCCGCATGGTGGTTCAACGACCACAAGATCGGCATGGAAGAGCAGATGTCCCGTCTGGCCAGCCTCGGCCTGCTGGGCAACTTCGTCGGTATGCTGACCGACAGCCGCAGCTTCCTGAGCTACACCCGCCACGATTACTTCCGCCGCATCCTCTGCAACCTCATCGGTCAGTGGGTCGAGGACGGCGAGTATCCCAACGACGAGAAGGCTCTGGAGAAGATCGTCAAGGGCATCTGCTTCGACAACGCAAAGCGCTACTTCAACCTGTAATCTCTCCTGAGTTACCCAAGACCTCCGCCGTCTACGGACTGCGGAGGTCTTTTTTTCCTGCAAATAAAACGCCCCCGCGTCAGCCATTTCAGCCGATGCAGGGGCATTGCTATCTCTTTTGGGATTTACTTGTTATTGTCAGCGACCATCATCTTGCTGGCCTTGTAGATGTCGCCGCAGCCCAGCGTGATGACCAGATCGCCTTCCCGGGCGTTCTGCTTCACCCAGTCGGCGGCAGCTTCCAGACTGTCCACAAGCACCGAGCCGGGGATCTGAGCAGCCAGCTTTGCGCTGGTGATGGTGGGGTCGTTGGGCTCACGGCTGCCCATGATGGGGGTGATGACTGCGATGTCGGGGATCTTGAGCACATCCACGAAGTCGTTGAACAGCATCTTGGTGCGGCTGTATGTAAACGGCTGGTGGACGGCGATGAGGCGCTTGTAGCCCAGTTCCTTGGCGGTGTTCAGGGTCGCACGCAGCTCGGTGGGGTGATGAGCGTAGTCATCCACCACCACAGCGCCGTTGCACTCACCGTAGACCTCGAAACGGCGTCCTGCGCCCTTGAAGCTTGCGGCAGCGGCGGCGCACTGCTCCACGGTCAGGCCCGCAAAACGGCAGACCGCGCACATGGCCAGCGCATTGTAGATGTTGTGACGCCCCGGCACAGCCAGACGGATGTGGCCCGTGACCTTGCTCCACTCCTTCAAATCGAACTCGAAGAAGCCGGGCTTATACTCCTGCACGTTGATGGCCTGATAATCGCCGTCGTTGTCGATGCCGAAGGTGCGCACACGGCGGTCAAGGGTGTACATGACGTCCATCGTGTTCTTGTCGTCGGCGTTGGCGAAGATCATGAACTTGGTCATCAGGGCAAAGCGCTTGAAGGCGAACTTCAGCTCACCCATGCTGCCGTAGTAGTCCAGATGGTCGTTGTCGATATTCAGCACGACGGAGAGGTAGGGAGTCAGCTTCAGGAAGGTCTCGGAGAACTCGCAGGCTTCGATGACGATGTCATCGCCCTTGCCGGCCTTGCCGTAGCCGTGGATGAGGGGCAGCTTGCCGCCGATGACCGCAGAGGGGTCGCGGCCTGCCAGCTCCAGCGCCGTGGTGATCATGGAGGTGGTCGTGGTCTTGCCGTGGGTGCCGGAGACGCAGATGCTCTGCTTGTACAGACGGCTCACATAGCCCAGCAGGACGCTGCGCTCCACCGTCGTGATGCCGTAGGAGGCTGCCGCATTCAGCTCCACATTGTCCTTTGCGATGGCGGCAGAGTAGACCACCAGGTCTGCACCGACGACATTATCAGCGCTGTGGCCCAGCGTGACCTTGACGCCCATCTCCCGCTCGGAGCGGATGATGCTGCCGTCCAGCACATCGCTGCCCGAAATGTCGTAGCCCTTTGCGGAGAGGATCTGGATGAGAGGATACATACCGCTGCCGCCGCAGCCGATGAAGTGTATCTTCTTCACATTATCCAGCAAATGCTGGGTGTAGTCGGTGTACATGAACATAGAAAGCAACCTCCAATAATATAAACGGCCGCTGGGCAGACCGTATCCATTCTAGTGACACATAGTATTATATAATTTTTGGAGCACAAAATAAACACTTCGGAGCGAATTTTCGGAAAGAACTATAAATTGATCGGTACTTTTGTGCTTTGTGTACAGAATCCGCGGCTTTGCGAGATACTTTTTGACGCTTCATAAAAGATTTACATTTTACTCCGGACAAATAGATAACGATCTTGAGATTTTTGTGTTATAGTTAGAAAGGAAATTTTGCTGCGGCAGCGCCTGCACCGACGTCGGCTGCTCCCGGCACGAAAAGAGGAGACACCTTTTGAACATCAAGATCACCGCCGACAGCACCTGTGATTTGTCCGAAGAGCTGCTGCGGCAATGGAACATTTCTCTGATGCCCATGCACATCCTGATGGGCGACGATACTTATCTGGACGGCGTCACCATTCATCCGGCTGACGTTTTTGCCCATGTGGATGCAGGCGGCCAGACCCCGAAATCCGCTGCCGCAAACCCCGTGGAGTACATCGACTTTTTCGAGCCCTTTGCCAAGGAGTACGACGCCGTCATCCACATCTCGGTCAGCGCCAAGCTTTCCTCCTGTTACCAGAACGCCTGCCTTGCCGCGCAGGAATACGACAACGTGTCCGTCATCGACAGCGAGAACATCTGCACCGGTCAGGGCTATCTTGTCCTTCGTGCCGCCAAGTGGGCTGCGGACGGCCTGACGGCCCGTAACATCTGTATGCGCCTCCAGAACCTCGCCAACCGGGTCGAGCTGAGCTTTGTGCTCAACCAGCTCAACTACATGGCCAAGAGCGGCCGCTGCTCCGGCGTGCTGGCGTTCGGCGCCAACATTCTGGGCATCAAACCCAGCCTCGCCATCATCGATGGTGAGCTGAAGGTCGTCAGGAAGTACCGCGGCAGCCTGCCCATCTGCGTGGGCAAGTACATCACCGACCTGCTGAATGGCCGGGACGACATCGACAACAGCATGGTCTTTATCTCGTCCTGCCAGCCCAAACCCGGCTGCATGGAGGCCATCAAAGCCGGTCTGCGCAAATACGGCAAGTTTGAGAACATTATTGAGACCGACATCGGCACGACCATCGGCGGCTACTCCGGCCCCGGCACCATCGGCATCGTGTTTGCGAAGAAAGTTTAATCGGCATTCAACCAAAGCGGCCCTGCCATGTGGAGAATTCCACGGCAGGGCCGCTTTTTAGTTCCGAGAACACTTTTCCGCGTCGATGGCCAGCACGAACATCAGCACATACAGCGCATCCTCCGGATCTGCAATGTCCAGCACATAAGTATCCGTCCAGTGGAGCAGCTCCTTTGAGATCGCCGCCACCTTTTCCCCATCCGGCCCGGTGATGGTGTAGTCCCATTCCGCCCAGTCGCCTTCGATGTGCCAGCCGTTGAAGTCGATATTATACCGCGGTTTGAACCAGCCCCACGGTTCTTTTTTCAGGGTGCCGATGCAGTCGCTCCCCTCGTAAAGTTCGAATTGGGGCCACCAGGAAAAAATCTGCTCCTTCACGGTACCCAGCTCATGCTCCTCGCTGGCGTCGAATATTTTCAGGCAGTGCCCCCACGAGAGCTGCCCTTTCACGACATAGACCGTATTTTCGTTTTCGTCGTAAATGTCATAGCTGTCAAACCAGGTAAATGCACGCTGTTTGAATAAAAGCTTCATGCTGTCCTCCTTGGCATTCCTGCCACATTGCAGACACCTTTATCCTATATACGATTGAGGACGGCATTTTCATGCAGGAACTGGGAAATTTTTTCATCGGCAAGAGCTTTGGACGAAAAAAGCAAAAAGAAAACGCTCCAAGATCTCTCTTAGAGCGTTTCGTTCAAGTCGGCGACTACCTATTTTCACAAGCCGTTTCCAGCTAACTATCTTGGGC
>ONZU01001051.1_pt1 | contig 17657 bp, 19 predicted proteins | sample 1671161 | NCBI WGS metagenome assembly ONZU01 (sample SAMN06348128, study PRJEB24527) | human gut metagenome | biome: human gut; feature: ankylosing spondylitis patient; material: feces | host: Homo sapiens | place: China | collected 2015-10
CGGTTAGCATTAGCTAACCGCCTGATAAAAGAAAATTGGTTAGCAGAAGTTAACCTGTAAGGGAGAGAAGCCACGATGATGCCTCTGACGCTGGCAAAGCAGGGCGAGACGGTGACCATTCGGAAGATTACCGGGAAGGATGAGATCCGCCAGCACCTGGCCGAGCTTGGATTTGTGGTGGACGGAACGGTTACGGTGGTCAGCGAGCTGGGCGGCAACTTGATTGTGCAGGTCAAGGACAGCCGCATTGCTCTGGACAGGACTATGGCCAACCGGGTTATGATCTGAGGAGAGGAGACAGAACATGAAGACACTGCGGGATGCAAAGGTAGGAGACACTGTCACGGTGGTCAAGCTCCACGGTGAGGGGGCGGTCAAGCGCCGGATCATGGACATGGGGATCACCAAGGGCGTGGCGCTGCACGTGCGCAAGGTCGCCCCTCTGGGCGACCCCATGGAGCTGAACGTGCGCGGCTATGAGCTGAGCGTGCGCAAGGCCGATGCGGAGATGATCGAAATCGCCTAGGGGGAGCGCTTCCCCGGATACGGCCGCGCCGCCAAAGGCGGCACAGCGGAGCGGTACTGCATCTGTGAATTAGTTATATCAAACTCGCGGAAAAGGAAGGGACTGAGAGGTTATGGAGCTCAAGATCGCGCTGGCGGGGAACCCGAACTGCGGCAAGACGACGCTGTTTAACGCCCTGACCGGTTCAAACCAGTACGTGGGCAACTGGCCCGGCGTAACAGTGGAGAAAAAGGAAGGCAAGCTGAAGGGCCACAAGGAGGTGGTCATTCAGGACCTGCCCGGCATCTACTCGCTGTCTCCGTACACGCTGGAGGAAGTGGTGGCGCGGAGCTATCTGGTGGGTGAGAAGCCGGACGCGATTCTGAACATCGTGGACGGCACGAACATCGAGCGCAACCTGTACCTGACGACGCAGCTCATCGAGCTGGGGATTCCGGTGGTGGTTGCGGTCAACATGATCGACCTGGTGCGGAAGAACGGGGACAAGATCGACCTCGGCAGGCTGGGGGAGGCCCTGGGGTGCGAGGTGGTGAGCATGAGCGCGCTGAAGGGCGAGGGCGGCATGGCCGCGGCGGAGAAGGCCGTGGCGCTGGCCAAGTCCCACCGGGCGGGTGAGCTGCCCCACGTGTTCACGGGCAGCGTGGAGCACGCCATCGCCCACATCGAGGAGTCCATTGCGGGGCTGGTGGACGACCGTTACCTGCGGTGGTACGCCATCAAGGTGTTTGAGCGGGACGACAAGGTGATGGCCCAGTTGAATCTGACGGGTGAGCTGAAGGCCCACCTGGAGGCCCACATCGCCGACTGCGAGAAGGAGCTGGACGACGACGCGGAGAGCATCATCACCAACCAGCGGTACGCGTACATCAACGGGGTTGTGAACAAGGCCGTGAAGAAGAAGGCGGCGGCCCACAGCCTGACCACCTCTGACAAGATTGACCGGATTGTGACCAACCGGATTCTGGCCCTGCCGATTTTCGCGGTGGTCATGTTTGCGGTGTACTATGTGGCCATCGGCACGGTGGGCGACTGGGTGACCGGTTGGACCAACGACGTGCTGTTCGGCGAGATTGTGCCGCCGGCGGTAAGCGGCTGGCTGGAGGGCATCGGCACCGCCCCCTGGCTGCAGGGGCTGATTGTGGACGGCATCATTGCCGGCGTGGGCGCGGTGCTGGGCTTCGTGCCCCAGATGCTGGTGCTGTTCCTGATGCTGTCCATCCTGGAGGATGTGGGCTACATGGCCCGCGTGGCGTTCATCATGGATCGTATCTTCCGCAAGTTCGGCCTGAGCGGCAAGAGCTTTATCCCCATGCTCATCGGCTCCGGCTGCGGCGTGCCCGGCGTCATGGCCTCCCGTACCATTGAGAACGAGCGCGACCGCCGGATGACGGTCATGACCACCTGCTTCGTGCCCTGCGGGGCCAAGATGCCCATCATCGGCCTGTTCGCCGGCGCCCTGTTTGGCGGCAGCGGCCTGGTGGCGGTGTCCGCCTACTTCATCGGCGTGGCGGCCATCATCTTTTCCGGCATCATCCTGAAAAAGACCAAGGCGTTTGCAGGCGACCCCGCCCCCTTCGTTATGGAGCTGCCCGCCTACCACGTGCCCTCTGTGGGCAACGTCCTGCGGGCCACTTGGGAGCGCGGCTGGTCCTTCATCAAGCGGGCCGGCACCATCATCCTGGCCTCCTCCATCATCCTCTGGTTCCTCCAGGGCTTCGGCTTTACCGAGGCGGGCTTCGGCATGGTGGAGGACAACAACACCTCCCTGCTGGCGGCCATTGGCGGCGCGGTGTGCTTCATTTTCCGGCCCCTGGGCTTCGGCACCTGGCAGGCCACCGTGGCCACCGTTACCGGCCTCATCGCCAAGGAGAACGTGGTGTCCACCTTCGGCGTGCTCTTCGGTCTGGGCGCCGATCTGACGGAGGAGGACCCCGGCCTGCTGGCCGCCGTGGGCACCCACTTCACCGCCCTGAGCGCTTACAGCTTTATGATCTTCAACCTGCTGTGCGCCCCCTGCTTTGCGGCTATGGGCGCCATCAAGCGGGAAATGAACAACGCCAGGTGGACCCTGGGCGCCATCGGCTATATGTGCGGCTTTGCCTATGTGGTCTCCCTCATCGTCTACCAGCTCGGCGGGCTTATCACCGGCGAGGTCTCCTTCGGCATCGGCACCATCGCCGCCGCCGCCGCCCTCGTTGGCTTGGTCTACCTCCTTGTCCGCAGAAACAAGTACGACGAGAACACCCTTTCCATTTCCGCCGTCGCCGCCGCGGCCAAGTAAGGAGCGCCTATGAATGCACCAACAATTATCATTGGCCTGATCATTTTGGCCGTGTTTGTGGCCATTGTGGGAAAGGGCATTTACAACCGCCGCCATGGCAAGAGCTCCTGCTCCTGCGGGGGCTCCTGCGGCGGAGGGTGCGGCCACTGCGCCTCGTCCGGGCTGTGCCACCCTGAGAAGCAACCGCCGACACGCCGGGGCGCGTCTGGCGCCCCTTAGTTAAGGAGTCATACATGGAGCTGACCAATACCAACGTACGCTATCTTTTGACCATCTACCACCTCTCGCAGGCCCGGCTGGAGGTGTCCTCCAAGGATATCGCCCAGACCCTGGACGTGTCCCGCGCCTCCGTCACCAGCATGATGTCCATTCTGACAGACAAGCGCCTGGTGACCAAGGAGCGGTACGGCAAGGTACACCTGACCGACGACGGCTGCCGGTGGGCCCGGGTGCTGGCCAGCCAGACGGACAAACTGGCCGAGACGCTGCAAAACCGGATGGAGCTGTCCTATGAGGAGGCGTGGAAGGCCGCCTGCGCGGCAGTCTCCGAGCTGCCCCGCCACTGTTTTGAGCCCATCCATGTTCCAGACAGACAGAGAAAGGAAGTTTTCCAATCATGAAGTGGTATCAGAATCCGAAGGTCCTCTGCTTTGCCGGCGGCGTGGCCGCCGCCCTGGTGGGAGCCAAGGTTGCCAAGTCCCCCAAGACCCGTGAGCTCTGCGTGGCCGGCATGGCCAAGGGCATGAAGCTCCAGCAGGACGCCAGGGTGACCCTCCAGAACATGAAGGAGGACGCTCAGGATCTGTGTGCGGAGGCCAAGCAGAAGGCGGCCCAGGAGACCGCCGAAGAGGCGTAACGCAGCCATGAGATATCGCATCGCATACGACGAGCCCGGCCGCCTTCGGGTGCGCTTCGGCCCGGATGCGTTTACCCAGGAGCAGGGCTACGGCATTGCCGCCCTGCTCCTGGGCCGTCCGGGCGTGCGGGAGGCCGTCACCTGTGCGCTCAATGGCAGCGTGCTGGTGTGCTACGAGGGGGAGGGCCGGGCGGAGGCCCTGGCAGTACTCCGGGGGCTCCGGCGGGACGCCCTGCCGGTGGGGACCGCCGCCGACGATGACCAGCTCCGCCAGGTGGACAGCCAGTTTCTGGGCCGGCTCCTTTCCATGGCCGCCCGCCATTTCCTGAAAAAGTGGTTTCTTCCCTTCCCTGTCCGCTGCGCCGTGACTCTGTGGAACGCGGCGGGCTACTGGCGGGAGGGCCTGAGAAGCCTGGGCGGGGGGCGGCTGGACGTGGCCGTGCTGGATGCGGCCTCCATCGCCGGAGCCATCGCCCGGCGGGAGTGGTCCACCGCCGGCTCGGTCATGTTCCTGCTGGGCCTGTCCGCCCTACTGGAGGACTACACCCGCAAGCGCACCCAGACCACCCTGACCCAGAGCTTGGCCATCCACGTGGACACCGTGTGGCGGGTGGCGGAGGACGGCTCCGAGGAATCCATCCCCATGGGCCGCCTGGCTCTGGGGGAGCGTATCCGGGTGCGCTCCGGCGCCCTGATCCCGGTGGACGGCACTGTCACAGACGGCGACGCCATGGTGAATGAGGCGTCCATGACCGGCGAGCCCCTCCCCGTCCACAAGCGCCAGGGCTCCACCGTCTACGCCGGCACCGTGCTGGAGGAGGGCAGTCTGGTCATCCAGGCCGCGGCCCTGGCCGGCGAGAGCCGGATTCAGCAGATCGTGGGCCTCATTGAGAATTCCGAGGCGCTGAAGGCCGGAGCCCAGAGCCGGGCCGAGCGGCTGGCCGACGCCATCGTGCCCTTCAGCTTTGCCGGGGCCCTGGCGGTGGGCCTGCTGACCCGGAATGTGACCCGGGCCCTGTCCGTACTGATGGTGGACTACTCCTGCGCCATCAAGCTGTCCACCCCCATCTCCATCATCTCCGCCATGCGGGAGGCCTCCGCCCGCCGTATTATGGTCAAGGGCGGCAAATACCTGGAGGCCTTTGCCGAGGCGGATACCATCGTATTCGACAAAACCGGCACCCTCACCGCCGCCTGCCCCCGGGTGGAGGAGGTTCTGGACTTCACCGGCCGGGGGGAGGACGAGCTGCTGCGGTGCGCGGCCTGCATCGAGGAGCACTTCCCCCACAGCATGGCCCGGGCCGTCACCCGCGCCGCCGAGGAGCGGGGCCTCAACCACGAGGAGCGCCACGCCGAGGTGGAGTATGTGGTGGCCCACGGCGTGGCCACCACCCTGGAGGGGGAGCGGGCCCTCATCGGCAGCCGCCACTTCATCTTCGAGGACGAGGGCGTTGCCTGTACCGACGAACAGGCCGGGCGGATCGCCGCGGCCGCCCGCGGCCGTTCGGTGCTCTATCTGGCCATCGGCGGCAGGCTGGCCGGCGTGCTGTTGATCAGCGATCCGCCCCGCCCCGAGGCCGCTGAGGCCATCGCCGCCCTGCGGGCGCTGGGGGTGCGCCGGGTGATCATGCTCACCGGCGACCAGGAGACCGCCGCCCGGGCGGTGTGTAAGCGGCTGGGCATCGACACGTTCCGCGCCCAGGTGCTCCCAGCCGACAAGGCCTCCCTGATCGAGGGCTACAAGGAGGGCGGCAGCAGGCTCATCATGGTGGGCGACGGGGTCAACGACTCCCCCGCCCTGGCCGCCGCGGATGTATCCGTGGCCATGAGGGATGCCTCCGACCTGGCCCGGGAGGTGGCGGATATTACCCTCCTCTCCTCCGATCTGCGGGAGCTGGCCGCCCTGCGCCGCCTCTCCCAGCGGATGCTGGAGCGCATTAACCGCAACTACAGGTCGATTTTGACCATCAACACCAGCCTGCTGGCGCTGGGGATTTTCGGCATACTGCCGCCGACCACCACGGCCCTGCTGCACAATGCCTCTACCATGGCCATCAGCGCCGCCAGCATGCGGCCCTATCTGCCCGCGCCCGGCGGGCGCGGGGCCCAGGGAAAGGAGCCTGGCAATGAAACAGCATAGATTCTGGGCTTGGGGCGCCGTGTTCTGTATGCTCATGTGCATCTACACCGGCAAGCGCCGCAAGTAAAGCAAGGCAGAGAAGGCCCCTCCCCGCCGTCCGGCGGAGAGGGGCCTTTGCCGCCGCCGTGACAGGAGCGCGCGGGCATGCAGTCACCACGCCGGACGGCGGGACTGTCCGGCAGTGAGCTGGCGGAGGGATTGGGCGCACAGCGCGCCGTAGAACTTGAGATACTTCTTTTTTGCCTGGCGCTGGAGGCGCTGGCGCTCCTGAAAGGCCTTCCAGCAGGCGCAGCTCTTGTGGCAGCCGCTGTGGTAGGAGGGACATTGGCTCTGACAGGGAAGCATGGGGGTTCTCCTTTCTGCGGGGCGGGAGGTACGGTTCCTGTCCAGTGTAGGCCGGATCAGAGCCCAACTGCCACCATGGCGCTGTAAAAGGGAGGTAAATAATTGGAGTTTACCGCATTTGTAGAGCATGCTCACTAAAAATAGTGACAAATAGGGGAATAAATATATACAATCTAAACAAAATGGAGTGGCTGAAATCGGGCAAAAGGCAGAATAATGTGAGCATGGTTGCAATTGGAAGATGCTCATGGTATCATGCAAAACACCTTGCGGGGTCGGGGCTCTGACCACTGGAGACTCCGCGCCGGAGGACTCCTGGTCGCAAGGAAAGAAAAAGAGGAGGAAACATGAAATGAAATCCCATAAGCCATCCAAACTGATCGCTCTGGGGCTCGCCCTCACCATGGGCCTGAGCATTCCCGCGGCGCTGGCAGCCAGTTCTCTGGTGCCCGCCTCCACCAAGGTCACGGTGGACGGTAAGGCGGCCGCTGTCGAGGGATACAATATTGACAACGGCAACAACTATTACAAGCTACGCGATTTCGCCAGCGCACTGGACGTGGGCCTGACCTGGGATAAGGCCACCGACACTGCGGCCATCGACACCGGCTCCCACTACAAGCCCGACGCCACCCAGCTCATCACCGGCAACTGGGCCCCCGCTACCCGCGCCCGCATCCAGGCCGTGATTGACGAGAACGCCAACCAGGGCAAGTACGTGGTCTTTGACTTTGACAACACCTCCGTGATCTTCGACATTCAGGAGGCCCTGCTCATCTACCAGATTGAGAACCTGCAATTCAAGATCGACCCCGCCGACATGGAGGCCGTTCTGGAGACCGGCATTCCCGACCTGAACAAGTCCATGGGCACCAGCCTGGACGGCAAGAACATCACCCCCGCCACCCTGGTGGCCGACATCACCAGCGATTACGAGTGGATCTATGCCAACTACGAGGGCTTTGAGGGGGACAAGGACCTCAACTACATCCACGCGTCCAACCAGTACCAGGACTTCGCCGCCAAGCTGCGCTTCATGTACGGCAACCTGGGCGACTACTTTGATCACGCCGTCTCTTACCCCTGGGTTGGCTATCTGTTCACCGGCATGACCCCCGACGAGGTGCAGGAGCTGGCTGCCGCCTCCCACCAGTATTGGGCAGACTACGGCCGCTATGCCGAGGAAACCTGGACCTCTCCCGTGGAGCTGCCCGGCAAGACCGGCATTGTCTCGATTGACTTTATCACCGGCCTGACCTTCACCGACGAGCTGAAGGACCTGTATGCCACCCTCCAGGCCAACGGCATCGAAGTGTATATCGTCTCCGCCTCCCCCATCGACACCGTGCTGGCCGCCAATGAGACCATGGGCTACAACCTGCCCGAGGACCACGTCTACGCCATGCGCAACAAGCTGGGCGAGGACGGCCGCTACATCAACGAGTATAACTACGACTGGGGCGGCGAGGGCAAGTACGCCCAGACCCAGGGTGAGGGCAAGAGCACCATTATCACCAACTTCATCGCGCCCCAGTATGACAACGCCGGCCCCCTGATGGTCTTCGGCGACAGCTCCGGCGACTGGAACATGATGACCGACTGGATGGAGAGCGGCGACACCGAGCTGGGCGTCATCTTCAACCGTTACCGCAAGCCCGGCAGCGACCCCATCTGGCAGGGCTCCAACGAGGCCGCCCAGTCCATCGGCGATCCTGACGCCCGCTTTGTCCTCCAGGGCCGCGACGAGAACACCGGCGAACTGCGCCCCAGCGAGAAGTCCATCCTGCTGGGTGAGACCGACGAGGTGCTGGTCCGCCCCGCCGAGTAAGGCAGACATAAGCGCAATTTCATATACGGCGGCAGCCGGGAGTGGAGCCTGCGGGCTCCCTCCCGGCTGTTCTGATCAAACTTTAAGATTTTTTTAATGAAAACCGGGAACCTTGCTCTGGACATTTCGTCTGTAATGTTGGATAATGGAATATATAACCAAGAAAAAACCTGCATTGGAAGGAGAGAATGAACATGAAGCGAACCCATAGAGGGCTTGCCCGGCTGCTGTCCGCGGGTATGAGTCTGGCCCTTTTAACGAGCCTGGTACCCGGGGCCATGGCGGCGAGACGAAATGTAGAATACGAGGTGGATGCGGATGAGGTTCTCTACTTGGAAAAGGAGGACTTCGATAAATTTGTGTATGACGAAACGTCACAGGGTACCGAGGTGGATGAGCTCTGGTTTACAAGCTTACCCTCGTCCAGTAAGGGTGTGCTATATTTTGACTATGACGGCCGAGACGAATATGAGGTCGAAAAGCGAGAGAGCTTTACCCGCAGAGACCTAGATGATCTCGCCTTTGTGCCAGATGAGGACTACGATGGTTCCGTAACGATCGGTTTTAGCGGTGAGTCCGACCAGGGTGAGAATTTTTCTGGTACACTTTATATTGAGGTCAATGGCACAGGGCGTTCATCCTCTGACGGCGAAGTGACCTATGAGGTGGATGTCAACGACGCCGTGGATCTGGACGTGGACGATTTTGACGACTATGCCTACGACGAGTCGGACGGCACCGAGGTCGATTACATCTTCTTCACCGACCTGCCCTCCTCCAGCAAGGGCACCCTCTACTACGACTATGGCTACTCCAGTGAACGCGAAGTAGAGAAGGACGAGGAGTTCGACTGGGACGAGATCGACGACCTGACCTTTGTGCCCAAGCGGAATTATGAGGGGACGGTTACCCTGTCCTTCGAGGGCCGATCGGACGCCCGGGATAAGTTCTACGGCGACCTGGTCATCGAGGTGGGCGGCGGCCGGAGCAGCAGCGCCGCCAGGGGCGACGTGACGTACGATGTGGACGTCAACGACACGGTGGACTTCGACTATGACGACTTCGACGAGTTCGTCTACGACGAGACCAGCGGTACCGAGGTGGGACGGGTCTGGTTCACCGATCTGCCCTCCTCCCGGGAGGGCACCCTCTACCGGGACTATGACAAGCGGGATCAGGAGGAGATTGACGAGGACGAGGAAATCCGCCACGACGAGATCGACGACCTGACCTTCGTACCCAAGCGCAATTTTGAAGGGGCGGTCACCATCCCCTTTGAGGGCAGGGCGGACGACGGCGACAAGTTCGCCGGCGAGCTGGTCATTCGGGTGGGCGATGCCGGCGGCGCCGACATTACCGTGGAGCTCCAGGCCGGCAACGGTTCCACCGTCAACTTCCAGACGGACGCGTTCAACGAGGCCTGCGTGAAGGAGACCGGCGCCAATCTGAACTATGTGATCTTTGATTACGACTCCGGCCGCGGCGGCTATCTGTACTACCAGCACGGCGAGTCCGGCGAGTCTGAGGTGGGCTCCGGCCGTTATTACCGCGCCTCCTCTCCCCGGCTGGACCAGGTTTCCTTTGTCCCCGGCAGCGGCACTGGCAGCTCCGTGCGCATCCCCTTTGAGGGGGAGGCCACCAACGGCAAGTCCTTCTACGGCGGGGTCAAGCTGACCTATGTGACGCTGAGTGAGCCCACCATCATCACCTACACCTCCACCGGCCTGGCCGTGGACTTCAACGCCGCCGACTTTACCGCCGCCTGCGCGGCCCGGGGCGGCAAGGCCCTGACCTCCGTCCGGTTCCCCGCCCCCGACACCACCGGCGGGCAGCTCTACTACAACTTCCACACTCCCACCCAGTACCGCGGCGAGGTGGTTTCCACCGTGGACTACTCCGTGGGCGGCGTCTACCTGCTGGGCGAGGTCACCTTCCTGCCCAAGGCGGGTTACAGCGGCGTTGTAACCATCCCCTATGTGGGTACCGATGCCGACGGCATCGAGTATACCGGCACCGTTCAGGTGATGGTCACGCCCTCCGCCTCCTCCCGCTTCAGCGACATGGGCAGCTATAACAGTTGGGCGGGAGCTTCCGTGGAATTCCTGGCCGCCTACGGCATTACCACCGGTACGGGCGACGGCGCCACCTTCAGCCCCGCCTCCACCCTCACCCGCGGCGACTATATCCTGATGCTCTACCGCACCTTTGGCTTCAGCAGCACCGCCGCCGCAGGCAACTTTACTGACGTGGCCGCCGGCAGCTACTACGCCGAGGCCCTGGCCCATGCCAAGGCTTTGGGCATCGCCACCGCCGAGGCGGACGGGAGCTTCCGCCCCAACGACCCCGTCACCCGGCAGGACGCCATGGTGTTCCTCCTGCGGGCCATGCAGGCCGTCAACCGGTCTGTGCCCAACGCCTATGACAGCTACCTGAGCCGCTTCCCGGATGGGGCCTCCGTGGCGGACTACGCCCGCACGGCCATGGCCGCCATGGCCCAGGCCGGCGTGATCCAGGGCAACGAGCAGGGCAAGCTCAACCCCACCGGAACCCTGAACCGGGCGGAGATGGCCGTCATTCTCCACCGCGCCCTCACCCTGTAACCCAGCTCCCAAGCCGGGGCCGCCCAGCGGCCCCGGCTTTTTGTGCAAAATATGGGACAGGGAGGCTTGAAAAGGGCGGCTTGGGTATGATATAGTATCAAGGTATTGGTATCGGCTGCATCCCTTCGGATGTGGTCGTTTTTGTGAGACGGAACCGGGGGTATGGACGTGTTTGACGGACTTCTGTTTGATCTGGACGGGACCTTGTGGGATTCGGTGGATGCCATCTGCATCTCCTGGAACCGGGCCCTGGAGCGGCTTGCGCCGGAGTATGCCGGCACCGTGACCCGGGCGCGGCTGCTGCCGTGTATGGGGATGCTGCTGCCCGATATCCTCCACCGCCTGGTGCCGGAGCTGGACCAGGAGCGGATGAAGCCCATTCTGGAGGAGGTGCTGTCGGAGGAAAACGCCTATGTGGCCGCCCACGGGGGCGTCCTCTACCCCGAGGTGGAGCAGACCCTGGCGGCGCTCTCCGCCCGCTGTCCCCTCTTTCTCGTCAGCAACTGCCAGGACGGGTATATTGAGGCCTTTTTCCAGGCCCATGGACTGGGGCGCTATTTTACGGACTACGAAAACCCCGGCCGCACGGGGCTGCCCAAGGCGGACAACATCGCCCTGGTGGCGGAGCGGAACGGCCTGAGGCGGCCCCTCTACATCGGGGACACCCAGGGGGACTATGACGCTGCCTCCAAGGCGGGCGTCCCCTTCCTCCATGCCGCCTACGGCTTCGGGCGCATTGACCGCCCTGTGCCCTCGGTGGCTACCTTTGGGGATCTTCCTGATGCGATCCGCCGCCTCACTCCGCCGTAAGGCGGGGCGATGTAGGCATCGCCCCCTACAACGTCCAAATGCGGGCTTGTTCCCGCCGTAGGGGCGGATGCCCACATCCGCCCGGCACCCATGCACCAACTCTATCAAGGAGGACATTACCTTGTCACAATACGAGAAAGAAATCAATCGCCGGCGTACCTTTGCCATCATCAGCCACCCGGACGCCGGCAAGACCACCCTGACCGAGAAATTCCTGCTCTACGGCGGGGCCATTGCCCAGGCCGGGCAGGTCAAGGGCAAAAAGAACACCCGGGCCGCCACCTCCGACTGGATGGAGATTGAGAAGCAGCGCGGCATCTCGGTCACCTCCTCCGTCATGCAGTTCCAGTACGAGGGCTACTGCATCAACATCCTGGACACCCCCGGCCACCAGGACTTCTCGGAGGACACCTACCGCACCCTCATGGCCGCCGACAGCGCGGTGATGGTCATTGACGCGGCCAAGGGCGTGGAGGCCCAGACCCGCAAGCTGTTCAAGGTGTGCGCCATGCGGGACATCCCCATCTTTACCTTCATCAACAAGATGGACCGGGAGGCCCGGGACTCCTTCGAGCTGCTGGAGGAGCTGGAGAAGGAGCTGGGCATCGAGACCTACCCGGTGAACTGGCCCATCGGCTGCGGCAAGGACTTCCAGGGCGTATATGACCGGGGCAGCCGCAAGATTATCCACTTCACCTCCAACGGCGGGGCCAAGGCGGCCACCGCCACCGAGGTGGAGCTGGGTGACCCCAACCTGGACGGCCTGATCAGCGAGCGGCTCCACCGGCAGCTCACCGACGAGATTGAGCTGCTGGATGGCGCGGCCGCCGAGTTTGATCTGGACCGGGTGCGCCACGGCAAGCTCTCCCCGGTGTTCTTCGGCTCCGCCCTCACCAACTTCGGCGTGGAGCCCTTCCTGGAGCACTTCCTCCAGATGACCACCGCCCCCCTGCCCCGGCGGGCGGGCGAGCTGGTGGTGGACTCCCTGGACGACGACTTCTCCGCCTTTGTGTTCAAGATCCAGGCCAACATGAACAAGGCCCACCGGGACCGGCTGGCCTTCATGCGCATCTGCTCCGGCAAGTTTGAGCGGGACACGGAGGATTTTCATGTCCAGGGCGGCAAGAAGCTCCGCCTGTCCCGGCCCCAGCAGCTCATGGCGGCCGAGCGGGAGATCATCGAGGAGGCCTACGCCGGCGACATCATCGGCGTGTTTGACCCGGGCATCTTCTCCATCGGCGACACCCTGTGCGCCCCGGGCAAAAAATTCCGCTTCGACCCCATCCCCACCTTCGCACCCGAGCACTTCAAGCGGGTGCGCTCCCTGGATACCATGAAGCGCAAGCAGTTTTTGAAGGGAATGGAGCAGATCGCCCAGGAGGGTGCTATTCAGATCTTTAAGACCCCCTACACCGGCATGGAGGAGGTCATCGTGGGCGTGGTGGGCACCCTCCAGTTCGACGTGCTGGAGTACCGCCTCAAGAACGAGTACAACGTGGAGCTCTACATGGAGGGCCTGCCCTACGAATACCTGCGGTGGATCGAGACCGACGACGGCGAGCCCGTCAAGGAGGAGGATCTCATCCTGGGCACCGACGTGAAGCTGGTGGAGGACTACAAGGGCAACCAGCTCCTGCTGTTCGGTTCCCAGTGGGCCATCGGCTGGACGGAGGAGCGGAACAAGAACCTCACCTTCCACGAGTTCGGCGGCACCAAATTCTAATAAAATGAAAAACCGCCCCCCGGCCTGCGCCGGGGGGCGGTTTTTGACACGCCAGTTACTGCACGGGGGTGTAGCTGAGGGGGGATTCCTCGTCCGTGGCCTCCAGCTTGAAGATAACGGGCCGCAGGCCGTCGTTGCAGCTGCAAATGGCCACGCCGGGCTTGCGAATCCAGTCTCCGTAGTAGAACAGCCCCTCCCCCGCGCCGTGGGCCAGGGCGAAGGCGTACTGGTAGACCGCCTTCCACGCCTCGTCACAGAAGCCCTCCGGCTTGGCGTAGTCGGCGTAAAAGACCTGCCCTTCCCGCAGCATGGGACAGGCCGTCAGCCCCTCGGCGCCGTATTCCTCTGCCAGCTCCCGGTCCAGGGTGGTTTTCAGAACGGTAATTTTCACGCGCTTCATAACAATCCCTCCTCGTGTGAGAATAGGATAGCACCGCTCAAGGGCATTGGGCAAGGGGAAGTTTTCCACACGGGGGACCAAACGGGTGGAAAAGTCAGCCCTGGCTGTGGGGAGCGAGCCTGGCTTTACCGCCTGCCCGGTCCAGGGCCAGCGCCAAGACAGTAAAGACCGCCCCGCTGCCCACCGCCTGTACCAGCGTGCCCAGGAACTGGGGCTAGAAGGCGTTGACGCCGCCCAGCAGCAGGCAGGCGGCCAGGCCGTACGCCGCCGGGGAGAGCAGGCAGGCCAGCAGAAGGGCCGCCCCGTTCCGGGGGCAGAGGAGCCGCGGTCCCCGGCTGGTAAACAGGAGGGCCACCAGGGCCTTGATGAGCAGCGTGGGGACCACCCACAGGGGCGCGGTGAGCAGATCCGCCAGCCCGGCCCCCACCATGGCGGCGCCCACGGCGTAGGGGGCGGGCAGCAGACAGGCCGCCAGGTAGATCAGCGCGTCTCCCAGGTGGATGTAGCCGCCGGTGGGGATGGGGATATGGAGCAGATAGGCGGTGGTGACCGCAATGGCTCCGGCGAACAGGGCGGCCAGGCAGAGCAGCCGGAGTTTTTTCGATTCGCGCACAGGGGCTCCCTCCTTGTTTCATCTGTCCCCATTGTACGCTCCAACTGACCTTGTTAAAAGTATCAGAATAAATCTATTTTAAAAGGTCAGGCGAGGCGGAGGAAACACACAAAAACTGCCCCATCCCCATAAAATAGGGCAGGGAGGTGGAAAAATGGAAGAGACAGTCCTGCGGGAGCAGCTCAGGACGGTGGATGAATCCCTGCTGTTTCTGCTGTTGATCGTACTGTCGGTGCTGCTCTCCTACTGGGGGGTGCGCATACAGCGGGAGGGGCTGTGCAGAACCCTCCAGGGGGATGCCGAGGGGGCGGCCGCCCTGCCCCGGGTGTTTCCCATCCGCCTGAGCGCCTCGGCCCTGGTGGTGGGAGCGCTGGGCTTTTTCCTCTGTCTGGCCCTCAAGACGGAGCGGGAGACCGCCCGGGGCGGGACGCCGGCGGCCCGGCGGTCGGCGTGCACCAACCTGTGGGCCTCCCTGTTTGTCTTTCTCGCCGCCCTGCTGCGGCTGGACGACCTGCTGGGCACCCGGGATGCCTCGGGGGAGGTCATCTGAAATAAAGCAGGCGCGCCCTGCGGCGCGCCTGTTGAGGATGCGGGTCAGTTTGCCGGCCCCTTGGCAAAAAAGGTATAAACCCCGGTGGCCACCGTCCGGCCCGTGTCGTCGGTGAGCACGGCCTCGTACACCAGGACGGTTTTGCCCAGCTTCCTGGGCGTGGCCGTGCAGGTGATGCGCGCTCCGGACGCCGGGGCCAGATACTGCATGGAGCAGTCCAGGGTGACGCACATGTGCCCGGTGGTGAAGGCCGCCGTGCCGCACACGGTGTCCGCCAGGGTGACCAGCGCCCCGCCGTGGACGATGCCCATGGGGTTGAGGCTGGAGGGCTGCACATCCAGCACGCCCACGGCGCTGTGATCCGGCCGCAGCTCGGTGACGTACATGTGGTTGGCGGGGGCGAAGCAGCCGCTGGTATTCACCAGCTCCAGAAGCTTACTGTAGGAATCCATCGAGAATCTTCTCCTCCGCCTCCTGCTCGGTGAGGCCCAGGGTCATGAGCTTGAGAATCTGGTCGCCTGCGATGCGTCCGATGGCCGCCTCGTGAATGAGCTGGGCGTCCACATGGTTGGCCACGATGGCGGGGATGGAGGAAATTCTGGCGTCGCCCATGATGATGGAGTCGCACTGCACATGGCCGAAGCACCTGGCGTTGCCCGTCACCTTGGGGTAGAACACCTGCTGGGACTGGTCCTGGGCCACCGAGCGGGACACCACCCGGCCGTTGGCCCCCTCGCCGTCCAGAATGATCTCCATATCGCTCTCGGCGGTCTGCTCCCCGTGGGTGAGCAGCTTCTCGGTGATGATGGCCTCGGCGTCCTTCCCCACCACGATTTTCGTCTCCCGCTTGGTGGAGTCCACGCCGCGGATCTGGGTGCTCTCCAGATTGATGGTGGCCCCCTCCTCCAGATACACGACGGTCTGGGGGTTCATGATGCGCTTGCCGGTGCCGGGGCCCTCGCCGTAGTGGCGCTCCACATAGCGGACCTTGGAGTTTTTGCCCACGTAGAAGGTGTGCACGCCGTCGTGCTGGCTGGTCTCGCAGCCGGTGTTGTGGATGCCGCAGCCGGCCACGATGTCCACATCGCAGTCCTCGCCGATGAAGAAGTCGTTGTATACCATCTCGCTCAGCCCGGTCTGGCTGATGATGACCGGGATGTGGACCGACTCGTGCCTGGTGCCCGGCTTGATGCGGATGTCGATGCCCGACTTGCCCGGCTCGGTCTTGGTGGTGATCTCAATGTTGGCGGTGCTGTTCCGGGAGTCCAGCGCGCCGTTGCGGCGGATGTTGTAGGCCCCCTGGGGGGTCTTCTCCAGCTCCGCGATCTCTTTCAGCAGTTTCCATTCAGCCTGATCCATGCTTACCTCGCCCCCTCCGACATATAGCTGCACCCGGCCGAGGTGTTGGCCAGGATCTGGGGGAAAATCTCGTCCTTGGGCCCGTGCTTGGCGATTTTCCCGTCGCGGATCATCACAATCTCGTCGGCCAGGTCAATGATGCGCTCCTGGTGGGAGATGACGATCAGCGTGGCCTCCCGCTTCTGGTGGATGGCCCTGAAGGTCTCGGTCAGCTTGGCGAAGGACCACAGGTCGATGCCCGCCTCCGGCTCATCAAAGATCATCAGCCCCGACTTGCGGGCGAGAATCGTGGCGATCTCAATGCGCTTGACCTCGCCGCCGGACAGGGAGGCGTCCACCTCCCGGTCGATATAGTCGGCGGCGCACAGGCCCACCCGGGTCAGATACTGGCAGCCCTCCTCCCGGGTCAGCTTCTCGCTGCCCGCGGCCAGGGCCAGCAGATCCCGCACCCGCAGGCCCTTGAAGCGGGGCGGCTGCTGAAAGCCGTAGCTCACCCCCAGGCGGGCCCGCTGGGTGATGTCCAGGCCGGTGATGTCGGTGCCATTCCAGGCGATGGTGCCCCCGGTGGGCCGCACCAGGCCCATGATGGCCTTCGCCAGGGTGGTCTTGCCGCCCCCGTTGGGGCCGGTGATGACCACAAACTGATGGTCAGCTACGGTGAGGGAGACGTCGTTGAGGATACCCAGCTCCTCGCCGGACTCCCCCTCCACCTGGTAGCTGAGATGCTTTATCTCCAGCATACGCGGTCTCTCCTTTGTACTATGCTTCTTCTCATGAGATGTTATTTTATCACGGCGGGGGGGAAAATACAACCCTGCCGGGCGCAAAAACCACACTATTCGCATAGGATAAGGTGAATCCAAATCATCAGGAGGCTTTGTCTATGGAACAAGATCATTTGCCCTGCTCCTGCGACCAGGAGGTCTTTGAGCGGGTGTGGCGGCGGGTGATGCCCGAGGACCGGCCCGACTGCCCCTTTACCCTGGGCGAGGACGCTGCCGCCCCTCCGGCCATCCAGCCCCCCGCGGTGGCTCTGCCTGCCGTGGTACATACTGCTCCAGCCGGCGAACAGGCACCCTCCCGGCCCGTGGTGGGAGAAGAGCACGACGTGCCCTGCCTGGGGGCGTCCTCGGCGGTGTACGGCGCCCAGCTCCAGCGGCTCATTGACCGGGAACTGGCGGATTGGAGGGCCTATCAGGCCCTATCCCGCCGGGCCCAGGGAAACAGCGGGCGGGTGCTGGCCACCATCGCCGCCGACGAACGCCGCCACGCCAAGCGGCTTTCCACCGCCTATTTTCTCATCTCCGGGGTGCGGTACTGGCCGGTAGACCGGGTACCCAATCCATCCCCCGCCCCATTCTCCGCCGCCCTGCGGGAGCACTTCATGGAGGAGCAGCGGGGGGCGGCCGCCTACCAGACCGCGGCGGCGGAGACCGCCGATCCCTGCCTCCACGAGCTCTTTCTGGAGCTGGCGGGGGAGGAGGACTCCCACGCCTGGCTCCTGCGCAGCGTACTGGAGCAGCTATAAGAACACCCCCGGCGCACGGCTTTGACGGGCGCCGGGGGCCTGCTTTTAGTATCCGTTGACCACAGCGTCCAGCACCCTGGCCGCCACGGAGCCCGCCG
>ONZU01001054.1_pt1 | contig 17611 bp, 20 predicted proteins | sample 1671161 | NCBI WGS metagenome assembly ONZU01 (sample SAMN06348128, study PRJEB24527) | human gut metagenome | biome: human gut; feature: ankylosing spondylitis patient; material: feces | host: Homo sapiens | place: China | collected 2015-10
CACGAAGGTATGAGAAAGAGCCATGCTAGTCAATACGCCAATTTTGGATGGTTACTGACAGAATCCTTTATTTTGGCGATTTTAGGAGACAAGAGTACACAAGCTAACGCTTTTTATATTATATGTCTTTTATAAATATCTACATAGGCAAATTATTTTAGTTCATTGCACAAAGTTAACACTTTCCGTTTTATTAAGGTTGAAATAAAGAAGAAAAAACATTGTAAATCAATTCAAATATCTAATTTTGCACGATTAATACATGAAAATAAGCCATAAATATTGTAAACCACAATGTAAACTGATATATTATAATGAAATTTAATCAATTGATATACAATAAAAAGTACAAGATACTTTTTGTCTGTCTTGGCAACATCTGCCGCTCCTCTTCTGCCGAAGAAATCATGCGTACGCTGGTACGCCGGGCAGGAAGAGAAAAAGAGTTTGAAATTGATTCCGCAGGCATCAGCGGTTTCCACGAAGGAGAACTGCCCGATGAACGTATGCGGGCTCACGCCAGCCGCAGAGGCTACCAGCTGACCCACCGCTCGCGTCCGGTGCGCACGGAAGATTTCTATCACTTCGACTGGATTTTAGGTATGGACGACCGCAATATCGATGCCCTGCGCGACAAAGCACCCGACGTGGAAAGTGAACAGAAGATTCACCGCATGACTGATTTCTGCCGTACCAAGGTAATCGACTACGTGCCTGACCCCTATTATGGAGGCGCTCAAGGCTTCGAGAATGTGCTCGACATACTGGAAGATGCGTGTGAAGGACTGTTGGCGCATCTGTCCGACGAAAAGAAATAACTTGAAACTTAATTAAACCCGATACCATGAGTCAAACCATTGCACCTTTTGCCCGTCCGCTATACGTGATGACAAAACCCGTAGGAGCAGTCTGCAACTTAGCTTGCGACTATTGCTACTACCTGGAAAAGGCAAACTTATACAAAGACATCTCCAAGCACGTGATGAGCGACGAGCTGTTAGAGAAATTTATCCGCGAATACATCGGCTCGCAGACCATGCCGCAGGTACTCTTTACCTGGCACGGCGGAGAAACATTAATGCGTCCACTCAGCTTCTACAAGCGAGTAATGGAACTGCAACAGAAATATGCCGGGGGACGTACCATCGACAACTGTATCCAGACCAACGGTACCTTGCTGACGGATGAGTGGTGCGAATTCTTCAAAAAGAACAACTGGCTGGTAGGCGTATCCATCGACGGGCCGCAGGAGTTCCACGATGAGTACCGCAAGAACCGTCAGGGACGTCCGTCGTTCACCAAGGTAATGCAAGGCATCCACTTGCTGAAAAAACACGGGGTAGAATGGAACGCCCTGGCCGTAGTGAATGACTTCAACGCAGACTATCCGCTGGACTTCTATCATTTCTTCAAGGAAATTGACTGCCACTACATCCAGTTTACACCGATTGTAGAGCGTATCAGCCCCCATGCCGATGGCCGTCATCTGGCCAGTCCGCTACAGAAAGACGAGAAATTAGCCGATTTCTCCGTATCACCGGAACAATGGGGAAACTTCCTCTGCACCTTGTTTGACGAATGGGTACGCCAGGATGTAGGCAATTTCTTCATCCAGTTGTTCGACTCTACCCTGGCCAACTGGGTAGGTGCGCAGCCGGGCGTCTGCACCATGGCCAAGACTTGCGGACATGCCGGCGTCATGGAATTCAACGGTGACATATATTCGTGCGACCACTTTGTGTTTCCAGAATACAAATTGGGTAACATTCATGAAAAAACACTGGTGGAAATGATGTACAGCGAACGCCAGATGAAGTTCGGACAAATGAAACAAGACTCCCTCCCCCGCCAGTGCAAGGAATGTGAGTTCCTCTTTGCCTGCAACGGTGAATGCCCGAAAAACCGTTTCGCCCGCACAGCTGACGGTGAGCCGGGGCTGAACTACCTGTGCAAGGGATACCATCAGTTCTTTCAGCACGTAGCTCCTTACATGGATTATATGAAAAAAGAACTGCTGGCCGAACACGCTCCGGCCAACATTATGGAAGCTATAAAAAAAGGAGAGCTCTAAAGCCCTCCTTTTTTTATAGTTGCCTGAATATATCACCTCAATCGTTCTTCAACAACACATTCTGAATAGCCTCCTTCAGGTTCTTCTTAGGCAAGGCTCCCTGCGCCATCTGCGGAGTACCGTTCATCGGCACAAACAGCAGGGAAGGCACGCTGCGGATACCAAACAAGGCTGCCAGTTCTTCCTCTTCGTCTACATTCACCTTATAGATGTCTACCTGTCCGGCATATTCATCGGCCAACTCATCCAATACCGGAGCCAGCATCTTGCACGGACCACACCAGGTGGCATAAAAATCAATCAAGGCCGGACGCTCACCCAGGAATTTCCATTCGTTCGGATTCGCTTCATAGTTTGCTACTCTCGTCAAAAAATCTGCTTTGGTTAAATGTACTGCACTCATATTCTTCTGTTTTTAAATTTTTACTTACTTTCCTTTGTTGCCTGATAAGGTTTCACAAAATCCTTATACAATGCTTTGTTCCCGAACGAGGTGCCGCATCCTCCTGCCGCACAGCAGGACCAGTTCACCATAGCCATCAGCATCAACAACCCACCCAATACTATCATCAGGGAGTCTGAGGCAAAGATGCCATAAGCGGCAAACACTGCTCCCGAAAGGAGACGTATCACCCGGAGAACATCCCAATTACGAAATAACCTTTTCATTGTCAACACCTTTTTTGTTTGTTTCTGATGCAAATGTAGATGGAAATGCGCAGGGGCACAACAGATTTTATTTATCTTTGTATTGATAAAATCTATTGAACCATGACATTACAACAGATGGAATATATCGTGGCACTGAACAAGTACCGCCACTTTGTGCTTGCAGCCGAGGCATGCGGCGTGACACAGCCTACCCTCAGTGCGATGATTCAAAAGCTGGAAGAAGAACTGGATGTCAAGATTTTCAACCGCGACCGGAAGAATATCACCCCTACCCGCATCGGCGAAAAAATCATCCGTCAGGCACAGATTGTGCTGAATGAAACCCAGTGCATAAAGGAAGTGGTAGCCGACGAAACGGACAGCATGAACGGTAACCTGCGTATCGGTATTCTGCCCACCATTGCTCCCTACCTCGTGCCCGACTTTATCCATCATTTCCGGAAAACCTACCCGCACGTAAGCCTGTTCATTGATGAGAAAGAAAACAAGTCATTGCTCCAGGAGCTGCACTATGGCAACCTGGACATTATCCTGACCACCCCACCGGAGGACTTGAACGGCCTGTTAGAGATTCCGGTCTATACCGAGAAGTTCGTGGCCTACTTTTCTGAAGCATGCGACCAGGCCAAAAGCTGTATCGCCAACGGTACCCTTCCTCCCGAACAAATGTGGATTCTGAAAGAAGGTCATTGTGTACCCAACGGCGGAATGAATTTCTGCAAGAACAAAGAAATCGGCAATCACATCTACGAGGCCGGAAGCATTGAGACCCTCATAAAAATCGTGGACCGGAACGGTGGATATACCATCATCCCCGAGCTTCATATTGCATCACTAACCGAGAAACAGAAAGCCCATGTCCTGCCTCTTCAGGCAAATCCTCCGGCACAACGCCATGTCTCCATTCTTATCAAAGAAGACTTTATCCGCGAAAGAATGGTCAATGCAGTTATAGATACTCTTAAATCTATCATTCCCGCTTCTATGTTAGAAAAACGGCTGTCTTCACATTCCGTCAAGCTAAGACATACCCAAAAACTATAAATCCATAAGCAAAACTGCAGACCCGAATTTCTTCAGAAGTCTGCAGTCCCATTTATAAAAAACCAAGAAAAGTGTTATTTATAGAACTCTCTCATAAAAAAGATACCCACCGGATAACAAGTCTGGTTCACCAGTTTTTTCACTAGTACCGGACTAGTTCCGCTGCAATCATACACCAATAAATAGTTTTTATCCGGCGTTACCATCTCGTTGTATGCATTCGAAACAGCTACATACACATACTGGGTGGAAGGATCAGCTACTACATTACAGTTCAAATGCGGAGCATCAGGTGCATCTTTAGACGCATCTATAAACACCTCACTTTTCCAGGTTTTCAACGAAAGCCGCCGCACCGTAGTACTTCCTGCTGCATAATACAAATAATCGCCAGCCAACGAAACACCGGAATTATTAAAAAACTCCGCGGAAATATCCTCTGAAATCTTTTTTTCCTTCACAATCTTCCATTCATCCAGGTTCACAAACAGTAAATAACTGTTCTTTTCACCTCCTCTGCCACAAGTAGCCAGCATAATTTCACGTTCTCCTGTCTGGCAAATCCCGCTAATGAACTGCCCTTTCAGATCGGGCAATACACGGCTAACCTTGTTCATTCCTTTTGATAATTCAATCAAGCGGGTGGATTCCCAAAATCCACCTCCTGCACAATACAAACAGTCGCCTACCCGTATAACTCCAGTAGTACTCGCCACATTTTCAATGGTATTCCCCTGATTCCCGAAATGATAAGCACCTTCCACGATATTTACTTCTCCAGTAGTGCTGTCAAAGCGAAACAAAGCCTGCCCTTCAGAAAAGAAAATATTTTGCTCATCAAGCACCGCTACGTTATCAAAAGGCGTATGCATAGGCATCCATTCTTCCGGATCAAGGCATCCCGGCGGACGCTTGAACTTCAAATCATCCATTTTGAATACCTTTTCACGCTTCAGTGTCACCGCATCTGCAATCACCAGAATACCGTCGGCCTCCTCTCCCTTGGGAGCATAAATGCCATTACTAATAATATACAACTTCCCATTGTACATCCACAAGCCCTGTGCTTCGTTTCCAAAAGCCGTACCGTTCACGCCTCGATATACATGTTCTTCTACCGTACCATCAGGAGCCAGATAAGTGAGTGAACTGTTTTCCAGCCTTCGTGCTCCCTGGTTTAATATCATCACTCCTTCCGGACGAGCATAACCATCCAGGTATGTCACTTCCCCAGAGTTATCCGAACCGGAAGGATTTTCTTCCGTTCCGCCAGAAGGTGTTTCTGCAGGTGGTTGTTCCAGTTTATTTTCTTTCGAACAGGCTGTCAGCAAAACAACCCCCAACAATGCAATACACATTGCACGCAACAGATTCTTTCTCATTGTTTCATTCCTTTTAAAGATTAATTATTAGGTGCAAAGAAAAAGCCAGCCGGGAAATGAGTATAGTTCTCATATTTTGCCACCGGGGTATCCGTACTCGCTGAAAAATCAAAAGACCAGATCTGATTCTCTGTAAACTGCGCATAACCTTTAATGGTATTGATATACACATATCCAGTAACCGGATGTACCGCCATCCCATTGTACATCAAACCCGCGTGACTATCCATGGCATTAAGGTCACAAAGCTGTTCCTCGGCTTCCAGTCCTGACGATGGAGCCAACTCTTCATTGGTATCAAACTTCATCCGATAAACCGTAGTATTATCCGCATAATACAGTTCATTCCCTTTTGCGGCAAAAGCCACACCCGAAGAACCCACAGACGGCTTTATACTTATTTGACGTTGAATTGTTTTCCCTGTAGAAATATTAAAACGACTGACAGAAGATTTACCAGCCCCAAATCCCATTACCCAGAATTCTTCGTTATCTGCCGCCCTGATTCCCAGCGTTTCATTAATCTGAAGTTTAAGCGTATAAGGGAACTTTATCTTGCGTGCCTCATCTTTCTCAGGAGAGATTTCAAGAATTCCACCTATTAAACCAGGCTTATACGTATACACTTTTCCATTCATCACCACGAACTGACTCTTAGGAGCTTTTTCCGTTCCAGCCACAAACTTCATTTCCTTTGTCTGAAGATTCAAACGATAAATCCCTTTGTTATCACGGACATACACATGCGCCTCATCCAATACGGCTATATGCGTAGGCCAGTCAATACTAGGTAAATCATTCTTACTCAAAGCCATTTCCTTTTTCAATGTCTTGGCATTCATCACAATCAGCATACCGTCATTCTCAAACTTTGTACCGACCGGATTTTCATCTCCATTCTGAGTGATGACATAAATCTTGCCATTGCAAAAAGCCATATCTTGTGCAACGTTTCCAAGTTCCGTGCCATTCACTTTCTTATACGCGTCCCCTATCACATAGCCTTCGGGAGTGATGTAAGTAAGCGAGCCATTTTCAGTAGTCATGTTACCTTCGTTCAAGACAAAGACACCTTTAGAATCAGTAAATGAGTTCAAACAATAAAAATCGATTCCTTTCCGTACTTCTTTCCCATCTTCACCTACAGCTTTCAAGGTGATTCTGGCTTTTTGCACAGCTTCTGCACCTGCTTTCACCTCCACATTTCCAGCAGTTTCATCCACCTTAGCTGTCCATCCCTCAGGGATATCTACTGCCTCAACCGACTTGACATGTTCCGCTGTATACTCCAACCGGAAAACAGAATCCGGAAGAAGCATCACCGGACTCACACTATCCAGTTCCGTTTTCAATTCAAAAGAAACCGATACAGGGGGAGCCGCAGGTTCCTCACCTGTAAAGTTATTTTCTTTACTACAACCACTGGCCAGCCATGTCATGGTAAGCAACACTACGGCCAAGGCATTCTTCACGCTAAAAAAGTCCTTTAGTTTCATGTTATTTTAGATTTTAATAAATATAGATTAGAGTTTTCGGTTCTCAAGTAAATGCAAGTCTTCTACCCCCATAAGCTCCGTGGAACACTCTCCAAGCCAGCCGTTCACCTGGTTTACTCCTGTATAGATTTTCACAAAATCCACTCCTGGAAGATGCACCGCCGCCCCATTCGCATCGACCGCCCAATCAATATCAATAGCAGCTCCTTCAGAATCATTCAGGGCATTATCGGCATAACCGTATGCAAAACTGAAAAGCACAAAATAAGGAGCCGCTTCCGTGCCACGATTGATGGCATTTTGTGGCAGACGTGTTCCTTTAAACGTCAGTTTATCTGATTGAATCCATTGCGGGAAGTACGGCTGACGGTGGTACTCATTTTTAGGAATATACCCTTCACCCCCTTTATTGTCTGTCCAGCGAATGTATTTTTCATCTTCTTCCGGTGTAGACGGTTCAGACTGAGGCTTATAATAAGTAATCTCATAATCAGCATAACAGTTCACATCGTTTCCTGCACACTCGGCCTCAACATACCAGGGTTCCCTGTAACCTTTTTGCTGTGCACTACCCTGAATCTCATACCATTCATCAGCATCTGGCTTTCCATTGCCATTCTTGTCGTAAGCCACTAAAATGATACCCGGTTCATAACTTCCCCCCTTCGTTGCTCCGCTGACTGCCGCCGAGGAGTTACCATTGAAAGCATTGCCCAGCACTCGGAAATCCCTGCTGCCAGGCTTATTTTCAATAGTATGGTCGAAACCTACCACCACGTATCCTCCAAAACCACCGAGTGAAATCAGTCCCCGCTTATTGTTTCCGATAAGCTGAAGCACTTTCTCATTCATTGCTTCCTGTGTATCACCCTCTTCAAATTCCGGCAAAACATTAACAAACTGCCCGGGACAAGGCACAAATTCCAATACTTTCGTAATGTAAGGAGTAGCCAGAACTTCCGGCCCTTTACTTGCAGGATCATCCATATCGTTGCTGCACGATGACAGTAGTCCTCCACACAACAATACCGTTCCCAGAAAACGGCCTGCTTCATTCATTGTTCTTTTTTTCATATATTTATTAGTATAGTCACAAGTTTTTTTCAAGATACATCAATAAAAATCAACAGAGGTAAAGGCGAAATGGGCCGGAATATCACCGGCACGCACCTTCCATTGCATTCTACCTTCTGCAGAGAAACAATAGAGATAGCCGGGAGTCACATAGTCAGTGGCATCCGACACAAAAATTTCTTTGGTTTCAGGATTCACTCCCAGACCGTAAGGTATCTTTATCTCCTTTTCCGATCCGTCCGTAATGAAACTGTGTGGCAGGATTTCTTTCTTCCGAGTATCATAGAGCGTATACCGGACTTCATTTTTCCCTGACACATAACTCCACTCCACACTTATCAGATACAAATAGTCACCATCCATGCACATTTCACTGGCAGCCACGCCCAAGTGTCCGACTACCTTCTGCGTCTCCGGATTGACCACAAACACATCCGACCCCGTACCGTAATAATCTCCTCGGGAACTGACATAAATAAGTCCATCGGGAGCCAATTCCATACGGTGCAGATTAATGGCCACATCAATAGTATTCACTACCTCAAATGTTCCCAGGTCTACGACCGATACCGTACGGTCATAATCAGGGAAACGATATCCGCCCGAATTGGCCACATACAGCAGACCATCCTTTATTATCATCTCTTCCGGCTGATAGCCCACTACAACTTCCCTAGTTATCTCCAAGGTATTCACATCAAACTCTACAATCTTACCCGGACGCGCATCGGGGTCAATCTGTACAGGACCGGCATACGAGCTAACATACGCTTTGTCGCCAGAAAACGCGATATATCGGCAATTCGTGATATTCACACTACCGATATGCTGTGCCGTACGCACATCCATTACCTCTACGTAATGCGAACAATTGACTACTGCATACAGCCTGTTTCCATGCACTTGTAAATCGTTTCCCACATCCCCCAGTTCCTTCACTACCTCCGGATTCCGCTCCGGATAAATGTTACGAGTATAGAATCCGCTTCTGAAATCCAGAAAATCGATGCTGCATTTGTTACTGCCCATATTTCCCTCGTTCAGCACAAACATACCTTTTATCTCATGCGGACTACCCGGACGAGTGACGACCTCACTTTCCGAACGGAGCACGGGAAGATCTTCCCTACAAGCAGAAAAGGAAAAAAGAAGACAAACCACCAGCAAGGGCTTTTGAATGATTCTTTTCATAAGTTTTAAAAGGTATATTGAACTATGCATTTAAAATTAATTCCCGGCATGGGATAACAAGCCACGACCTCATATTGCTGATTGAACAGGTTATTCACTTCCAGGGTCGCCTTCAGTTCTCCAGGCCCCCAGTTCAGCCGATGAGACAGGGAGAAATCACTCGTGTACCACGGCTGCTGGTAGTTGACCGGAATGTTAGCCTGCGAAGTATATCGCTCACCGGTATAAATAAAGCTATAGTTAGCCTCCCATTTCTTCCAGTTAAGATTCATCACGGCCGAACCGCTATGCCACGGTATATACGGAATCTGACCACCATAAAATTCAGCTGACGGATCTGTAAAATCTTGCGCTTTCTGGTAAGTGTAATTCACCCGTGCCGTCAGCAACGTGTATTTTCCATATTGCCACACACTCTGCACGGCTGCATCCACTCCTCGAATTTTTACCTGACCGAGATTAACCATTGTCCACCTGAAAAAATTGGAAGTAGGTGTGGCTACAATTTTATTCTCCACCTCATTATAATATGCATCAACCTGTAGTTCCAGATGCCTTAACCAACAATCAGAAAAAGATTTGCCATAAGTCAGTCCCACGTTGAACTGGTTTGTAAACTCCGGTTCTAACTCCACATTTCCAATGAAAGTATAATACAGATCATTCAGTGTTGGCATACGGAAAATCCGCTTGTAGAACGCCCGAAAATTCAAGTCCGTCTCGTCCCATGGCTTATAAGCACAGATCAAAGCCGGAGTCCATTCATCCCTACCCGGTGCTGCCTGTCCAGCCCCCTTGACGCGTTCTTGAACAAATGTACCCAACACACTTCCCTGCAACTTAAGGCCACCGATTTCAAGTGACGTAGCCACAGCTACCATCTCCGTATGCCGGCGGGGATAAGCAAAATCCGTCAAATCTGCATTCAACAGATTAAACTGATAATCTGTCGAAAGACTTACATCCCAAAAAGGAGTCACAGCCCAGCGATTAGCCAGAGAAGCATACACTTCCTGCTGATAATAATGATTATTGGTGTACATGAGTGACTCATCTTTGTTCGGATCGGCCAGATAATGCAGATAATCATAGGCATATTTCACATTTGCCATCAGGCTATACCAGTCTGTCACATCCTTCTTGAAAGCCCCTTGAGTAAAGAAATTCGTATCCCACTGCCGGTCTTCATGTGAAAACTTATTGCGGACAATTGCCCCCGGATAGCCTCTCTCCGAATGATACAAGTAAGACTTTGCCCGCCAGTAGCCACGTGGTATCTTTCCGTAAAGTCCTCCCTCTAGCCGAAGCGCGTTCACATCGCCGTTCTGTCGGACCGCAGTCGTGTCATATCCATCTTGCTTACGATAAGAGAACTTGTATTTACCCGTGGTATACATATATTCTGCGCTCAGTGAAGCATTCACCTTCTCCGTCAGTTTCCGTTCCCACAGCAAGGAAGGATTCACCACCCCAAACGAACCCGTCTTAAAAGTAGCCTTGACATGCTGATTCTCCTTTTCCGAAAAAACAGGTACTCTGGACTGCAAATAAATGGAACCTGCCGACCCAAAATCTTTAGCCGGCTGAAAAATGGCACTCTTCTGCCCATTATATAAGGTGACCGACTCCATGTTGTCGAGAGAAAAACGTCCCAAATCGACCGTACCATTCTGTGCGTTGCCCAGCTCCACTCCGTCATAAAACACCCCTACATGGTTCGTGCCCATGCTCCGGATATTGACAGTCTTTAGTCCGCCTACACCGCCATAATCCTTTATCTGCAATCCCGAGAAATACCTCAGGGCATCTGCCATACTATGAGAAGACAATCTGCCGAGTTGCTCTCCCGCCAGTTGCTGCACAGGTATTACCTCCTTGGGCAAAGAACGTACCGTTACCACCACCTCGGCCAGATGCTGCAAGCTGTCGAGCCTGCTCTGCGAATGTATGGCCACAGTATTCCCTATCCAAAGAATACCCCCCAGTGTGACAGACAAAAACTTCTGTCCACACATAATTTTTTCCGTAGTAATTGAATTAAAATCGTTTCAACCGCCTAATCCCACGAGCACGGTTTACATGTATGATGGCAGGTCTTCTGACTTACTCCCCAGCTGGAGCCTTCCCGATAGTGTTCAGTCATCAGTGGCATGAGTCTTTTCCAGCAGGTTGAATGGAGCTTACAGCAGCGGGACTGTTCAGGATTTGCACCTGATTCCCTTTTAATCCGAAAGTCTGAACAGGCTTCCGAAACCATTCTGAGGGCAAAGGTAATACAATCAGACAAATTTCTTACACCACGATTAAAATATTTTTCATACCCCAAGAAGCTTTCTATATCTCCTGCCCAAGAAACATATAGTTTCCCATCGAAAAACATAGGTTTCTCAGACGGGAAACGTAAGTTTTCCAAAGAGGAAACGTTAAAACCCTCAAAGTATCCTCCTAAATACGTATAGAAGATATTTCAAAATGACAATATGTCACAAAATAAGACTTTTTGTCTTTCCAAATCAAAAGAATAATGACAATTTGCTACTTCTTATCCCATTAAATAGCTAATATAGTTTGCAAAGGTTTAAAAATCGGCATAGAAGGTTTAAAATAAAGGTATTACATTAAAAATGGAAGTTACAACAACCTCCATTCAAGATTTGTGGTACACTGTTTGCAAAAGAGTAAGTGAACTTGAACTTCAAAAGGGTTCGGGTTCAGAAACAAAATTGATTAACAACTAAAAAATAGGAGATTACAACTATGATGCCGACTAGAAAATATTACAATCAGAACTGGTTACCAAGTATCTTTAATGACTTCTTCGATAACAACTGGATGGAAAAAGCAAACGCTACCGCACCTGCAATCAATGTGGTGGAAAGCGACAAGGATTACAAAGTAGAAGTAGCCGTTCCGGGAATGACTAAGGAGGATTTCAATATCCACTTGGGTGATGAAAACGAACTGGTCATCTCCATGGAAAAGAAAGTTGAAAACGAAGACAAGGATAACAAAAAATACTTACGACGTGAGTTCTCTTACACCAAGTTCCAACAGTCACTTTACTTGCCCGACAATGTCGATAAGGAAAAGATTACTGCCAATGTAGCAAATGGTGTATTGACTATTGAGCTGCCAAAGTATTCTCAGGAAGAAAAAGCAAAAATTAATCGTGTGATTGAAATACATTAATCATCACAAATAACGGAAAACTCTCGTCTGCATCCATTGTGGGCGAGAGTTTTTATTTTGGAACTAACTTAAAACGATTGATATATGGCATTTATTGATTACTATAAGATTTTGGGAGTAGACCGTAATGCCACTCAGGATGAAATCAAGCAGGCATACCGGAAGCTGGCCAAGAAATATCATCCTGACCTGAACAAGGATGACCCGTCGGCAGAAGGAAAGTTCCAGCAAGTGAATGAAGCCAACGAAGTATTGAGCGATCCGGAAAAGCGTAAGAAATACGACGAATATGGCGAACACTGGAAACATGCCGATGAGTTTAAGCAGGAACGTGAGGCATACAGCAGGGCACAGCAACAGCACGGTGGCTCCGGCTACTGGTACTCCATGAACGACGGTGAATTTACGGAAGGATTTGGAGGAACAGGGGCAAGCGGCTTCTCCGACTTCTTCGAACAGCTTTTCGGCCACGGAAGAGGTGGACGAGGAGGATACCACACCATGTCGAGGGGACAGGATATAGAAGCACAGATGCACTTGTCACTCAATGAAGCCTACGTCACCCACAAACAGACTTTCAGCATCAACGGTGAAAATATCCGTATTACTGTGCCGGCAGGAGTGGCCGACGGACAGACCATCCGTCTGAAAGGCTACGGCCAGAAAGCCATGAACGGAGGAGAAAACGGAGACTTGTACATCACCTTTGTCATCGATAAGGATGATACCTTCGAACGTAAGGGAGATGACCTCTACACCCACGTCAATATCGACTTGTACACTGCCGTGCTGGGTGGAGAAGTACAGGTGAAGACCATGGACGGAATGGTCAAACTGAAAGTAAAACCGGGTACACAGAACGACACGAAGGTCCGTTTGAGAGGAAAAGGATTCCCAGTGTACAAACAGACCGGCCAGTTCGGCGATATGATTGTATCGTACCACATCAATATCCCGACCTCCCTAACCGAAAAACAGAAGGACTTGTTCAACCAGCTGCGTGCTGCCAGCTGATAAGATATAAGTAACCCCGTGTGAGGTTTCTGCAAATGTAGAAACCTCACACGGGGTTTTGTGGATATGAATCTGCACGACAGAAATTTTTATTACATTCCACTTTCCTGCCGAAAAAATATCTGACTATTTATCATCAGCTGATTATTCTTCCTAAAAATTTCTGTTGCTTGCCTTTTTCTTTTTTTGCATCATATAATAGAAAATGCAGAACCTTTGCACTCCAGATTAATCCCAAAGATTATTGCCTACTGCGGACTGATTACCATCGTGGAAATTGGGATGGTGATTATTTTGACAAAGTATTTGGGGAGAAAAAATAAATGAAGAATGATTCTATTTTATAATAATTTTTATTGATAAAGTATTATAATCGTCATGTTCTACAAACATTTACTATTACTAATTTTCTAATATTAAATTATTAACCATACCATAAAATAATGTATCTTAGTTATAGTTTATAAAATAGATGGATATGAAGAAGCTTACCAATGACAATATGAATTATATCGCATCTGGAAAATACATTACAAAAATGCAGCTCTTAGATGGTTCCTGCAGTTTGGATAATATTGCAGAAGATAAAGAAGGAAATCCATTACTTCATCGTGATGATACGGTAAGAGACAAGCAAATGCCTGTACACATGATGTACAAATACGGAGCACCGCTTATTTCGAAAGACGGATGCCGTGCTTATACATTCAACATTGAATACTGCACAGACGCGCCTTCTGAAGGTATCTATTATGGAGCATTCGGGGTAGTACTTAGAGGTACTATCGACGAACACAAAGAAAGTTTCGACCGAGAATGGGCTGTTATTCGCCCCATAGCCGCACAAGTACTTGGCAATACGTTTGACAATCCATACTTTAACATGCTTTTCCGGCAAACCGATAATGTGAATGACAATACTTATTGGCCATTCTGGATATCGTTGAGCGAAGACGAAGATATTGTAGAAGTGGCTTTCCGTGCAGTCAAGATTATCCGCAGGATTTACGAAACCTATTTTGCCGGCAAGATAGACTGGTACAATCCCATACCAAGGAAAAAAACAGTCAAGAAACCTTATTTCCCCTGCACAGAGAAAGCATTTGAGAATATCGGCGAGAATGGCAAAGCAGAAAATATTAAAGATGAAGTGCTTCGCTTCTTTGATTGGTGTCAGACAGAGCATCTGCTTAGCCGTAACTACTTGTACGAGATGGCATGGAGCATCAACGAATCTCCTACAAGATTCGCCTTTCTGGTCGAAGCCTATTTTGGTGAACTCATGAAGCGAAAAATTTATAAAAAAAGATCCATACCCTGGAAAGCTATCGGCAACGTCCTGCTCAATCAGGACGGTTTACTTGTAGGCGAGGCAAATCTGAAAACCCTTATCAGCCAAATACGTGGTACAACGAAAAACTCAGGGAACAAGAAAAAAATACACGAGAATGAGCAATACGCCCAAACAAAACTGAAAAACTACTTTACGTAAAGTAAACATTCCACAATAACCATCTAATTTTACAGCAGATTAATAATCGGAGTGGAAAACAAAAGGCTTACACTCCATAAATAACTGTAAAGATGAAAAACAGATTTTTCAACCCCTTTGTGGGTTCAAATTACTCAAAAGGCATCTATGGCAAACGGGTACTCGTAGTGGGAGCCAGTTTTTACTGTGACCAACAGGAATGTCCTTATTTCAACCGTTGTACAGATGTTGAGCGTAAGGATTCATCGGAGTTTGACAGTATCTGTCCTGCCTATCAGGCCTGTGGCGCAACCCTCCACGATGAACCATCCAATGCTATCAGTGATGGATTGACAACCTATCAACGCTTTGCTTCCTATTTAAGTTCGATTGTAGGGAAGCGCGAATATGCCGAGGTGTGGAGCTATGTAGCATTTACCAACTATATTCAGTTCATCCTGCCCGCTGAACCAGGACGTTATCGCGATACCCGACCGTCGGATCTCTCCGAACGTGATTTTGAAGCCTTCAATGAAACCCTCTACGAATTGCAACCACACATTGTAGTGATTTGGGGATGTGTATTCAATTCGAGAGTGCGCGAACAGAATGCTTACCTAATAGATCGCTCAGAATTGGAACGTACTGAATGGTACGTTTGCCATCTGCAAGTGCCTGGCATAAACCACCCCATCGCCGTAATCAATCCCTATCACCCGTCTTTTTCAGTTTGGAACAGTAATATTTCTAATTTCGACAAATATTTTATGAAGGTATTAGAAGAGTAAAAAGAAAGAACAAAAATTTTATTATACTCATAATTAATCAACAATAATTACCACGTATATGATAACCGTTTATTCAAAAGAAGAATTAGAAAAAGATTTAAAAGCCAAAGAGAGACATATTCTTATAAAAGGAACATATGCGGAAACTCTCAAAAAACAGGTTCAGAAGAAAAAGAATAATAAGAAAAAATTAGGAATTACCACTATCGCAATCGCAGCTGCTTCACTGGCGGCAATACCTTTTACCGGAGGTACTTCAATAGCTGCAGATGCCACAGCTATTGGATTGACAGCAGGTGGATTGACTATTAGTACAGCAGAATTAGCCATCATTGGAGGATTTTCTTTAGCAGGAATAGCTCTTTTAAAAGGATATAGAAAAGTCAAGTTTAACCCAGACGGTAGTGTTGAACTTGAGAAAAAAACAATATAGAATAAAGATGAATACCAGAGATAATAGTAACAATGGATATGATATATTGTTAAAACAACACTATATTAAGAAATGGGAATCTTATAAATGCAATGGTCTAAAAGAAGATGGTGAACGTTTTTTCTATGAAAAGATATTAAGATACGCTAATAATAAAAATGTCAAATTAGTTCTAGAGTATGACAATAGAAAACCATCTTATGGGATATATTATGGATGCAAAGGCACAATTAATGAGGATTTAAAACATCTTATATGGGATGATTATAAGAAGAAATATCTTTCAAACCATGTTAATATTAATATGGAGGATGTTTTTCTGCCAAATTGTGAAAAGAATGGTGGATGGGCATTTTGGATAAGAATGGAGGACTTTCTCACCATGAAAGAAGGATATGAACGTTTTTGTGAACTTGTAAGAGTATTTAAGAACCAAGGATTTATAGAGGAATAGATATGGAACATACTTTTGAAAACATTCTCACTTCCTTACTGGAAGCTTATGAGAACAATCCTGCACAGGATATAGATACATTGATTAAAGAAAAGTGCAAAGAATGGAGTTTGCCGGAAGACCAGATTAATCTACTGAAAGAGACGAATGGATTGATTGACAGTTTCAATGAACATGCCAACTCATTGGAAAAGGCTAAAGCTGACGGATGGTCACGTAAACGCTGGATGTTGAACGAGATGGAGCGCATAACTGAGGGATGTTCGGAAGAAGAGAAAGCACAAATTGCATCGGCAATCTCGGATACGAATGAAAAGGCAATAGAAGAAATAACTGCTAAAGAATAACGAAGTATGAAGTTTACAGAATATAACGAGGATTACGGACGCAATGAGTTCGGCATGCAATTCGAGAAAGAAATCACACAAATGACTGCTTTACAGTCATTACTATTAGGCAATGAATTGAATGCAGAAGAATTCCCCATGATACGCGAATTCAAATGCGTTAAAGAGTTTCTGGACTTGCCGATGAACGACAAAAAAGAAAGAATACTAAAGAAACTGTTCACTACCTCAATTGTTATTGCCAAAGAAAAAGGGCTACTACCTTTTAAAATACCAAGTAGCCCTATAGAAATAGCCAGTGCCGTAGACGAAGGATTAACGCAACTAAAAGTTGCTTATAAGACTGCAACAGGCGAATTGGATTCGATAGAAGCAACAGATGCCTTGATAGACCGCGCAGCCGTGAGAGCGATTGCCGTTGCCGACAAGATAATCGAAAAGGGAGTGCCTGTAGTACTTGATAAGCTATGCTTCGCATTAACAAAAATCTACCCTCCAGCTACAACGGTAGTTCCAATTATAAAAGCTTCGGAAAGATATATTACAATTGGAACAAAAATTGCAGTAAGAAAAGGTATAAACACTTTAGCTAAGATTGCCAAACCTGTAGTGCAAAAAGCTGTAACAAAAGCAAAATCTGTAGCAAAAAAAGTAATGAACTTCTTAAAAGCATAGAGTTATGAAACTGATTGCGAAAGCAAAGCCGGTAAAGATTCGAATCAAGTCAGGTGGAGAGGAACATACTTCACTCGATTCTTTAAAGAGGAACTTTAATATATCAGACATTCAACCGTTATTAGATGGACGTTTGGTCAGATGGTTAAAGCAACAAGGAGAAAACGAATTAGCTATAAAAGTGCAAAATTACAATTGCAAATCACTTAATTGTACTCAAAATGAGGATGTAAATTAAACTGTGTCAGCAAAGAGTAAAATAAACACATAGCGAAAAAGTAAATTTGGGTAAAACGTAGCGAATTAGCTG
>ONZU01001069.1_pt1 | contig 17419 bp, 15 predicted proteins | sample 1671161 | NCBI WGS metagenome assembly ONZU01 (sample SAMN06348128, study PRJEB24527) | human gut metagenome | biome: human gut; feature: ankylosing spondylitis patient; material: feces | host: Homo sapiens | place: China | collected 2015-10
GAGAATGGCATATAATAAAAGTACAAAAGAAAGAATGATACTTTCCATCGTTCTCACCAAAGCAAAAGAAAACCCCCTCACGGAGCGGCAATCTCCGAAAGGGGGTCTTCTTTATTTAGTGCTTACGGCCCATGAACCATCCATCAAGCCACTTGCAAATATAGTAAGCTGCTACATTTGCTCCGACAGACAGTATGAAAGAAAGAATACTTTCCATTTTTCTCACCTCCCCTCCCGAATAAATGGGCGGGCAAGGCCGCAAACCCATTATACCACACGTTTCGCCAAAAAGATACAGGAGATGCCAAGAGAAGAGTGACTGTAAACTTTCTGTGCAGTGCTTGACTTTTGGGGAGAATGGCATATAATAAAAGTACAAAAGAAAGAATGATACTTTCCATCGTTCTCACCAAAGCAAAAGAAAACCCCCTCACGGAGCGGCAATCTCCGAAAGGGGGTCTTCTTTATTTAGTGCTTACGGCCCATGAACCATCCATCAAGCCACTTGCAAATATAGTAAGCTGCTACATTTGCTCCGACAGACAGTATGAAAGAAAGAATACTTTCCATTTTTCTCACCTCCCCTCCCGAATAAATGGGCGGGCAAGGCCGCAAACCCATTATACCACTCTTTTCGCCAAAAAGATACAGGAGATGCCAAGAGAAGAGTGACTGTAAACTTTCCGCACAGTGCTTGACTTTTGGGGAGGATCGCATATAATAAAAGTGATAAAGGTAGAAGCAAATGAGTCCATTGGCTCACCCAAAAGGAAAGACCCCCTCCCGGAGCGGCAATCTCCGAAAGGGGGTCCTTTTTAGTGCTCACGGTCAGGCTCTCCTTCGTACAACCTCTCAGTCTCGCTTCGCTCGCCAAGGCCGGGTTGCGGCTCCCAGCGTCTGCTTCGCTGCCGCTCGCATCCTGCTGGCCGCGGCCCCAACAGCTCCTCCCTGTTTCCGCCACTGGCGGCGGTCGTCGCCGTTGCCCCTAGTAGGGGAGCCTCTGGCGAAACCGTTCACTTTGCGAGGACTGCCAAAGCCTCCCCTCGGTAGGGGAGGTGGCATTGCGAAGCAATGACGGAGAGGTTGAGCTCCTCTCCCAGAGGGGGAGCCTTTGCCTGAGAGGCCTCCGTGAATTTGTGGAAAATGCACGATTGAAAAGAAAGGAATTTGTAAATGTGATAAAAATGAGAAGAAGATATTGACAAAAACGATGGGTGGGGTATAATGATAGCACAGGCCGACAGCCGGAAATGGATGGCCTGCCTGTATAATTCATTTTTATTTATGGAGGCAAAAATCATGAAAATGGCAAAGAAACTTCTGGCCCTCGTCCTGACCGGCGTTATGGCAGTGTCCATGCTGACTGGTTGCGCTCTGAGCGACCGCGCTGCTGCTAATGCTCTGGAGAAGGCTCTGAACAGCACCAGCACTCAGCCGGAGCAGAAGGTTGTCTACAACTATGACAACGATCTGAACAGCAAGGCAGAGAAGGCTTTTGAATCTCTGGGTGCTGATGCTGCTGCTCGTAAGGCTCAGCTGGCCACTGAAGCCAACAAGACTGCCCTGACCTACATCAAGGTTGGCACGAAGGATTACGCTTACATTGTTATCGGCGCTCCTAAGACCTCTGATGATTCTCACGCTGAGAACTGGACTGTTTCCAAGCTGCACGGCACCAGCGGCGTTATTTATGACACTGCTCTGAAGACTGTCAGCGAGGGTGGCTCTACTTACACCGTGAAGAACGCTGAGAAGAGCACCACCGCTACCAAGGCAAAGGTCAACTTCGGCGTGAAGCTGGTTAATGACGGCGCAGAGAGCAACAAGAACTACTACGCTGTCGTTGTTGTTGAGCTGACCAAGAACTCCTAATCACCCCATCTGCTCAAATCATTACAGACCCTGTCTGTGATACACATTGAGAAATGACTCCAAGGCCCGGAGCGGGAACGCTCCGGGCCTTGGTTTTTTTGGAGAAGGGGCGGGGCGGAGCGGGGGAGTCGGCCTTTACAATCCCCGCAAAACATGATAAAGTAAAGGTACTCTGCTTTCAACAGGAAAAGCAGGCCCGGCTGCGGGGAAAGCCGCCGGGACAACGACTCAACACGACACGGCAAACCAGCCGCGGACGGAAAGGATGTACTTACAATGGAACAGAGCGAAAAGACCCTTGATATGATCGTCAATCTCTGCAAGAACCGGGGCTATGTCTTCCCCGGCTCTGAAATTTACGGCGGTCTGGCCAACAGCTGGGACTACGGCCCTCTGGGCGTCGAGTTCAAGAACAACGTCAAGAAGGCATGGCTGAAAAAGTTCGTGCAGGAGAGCCCCTACAACGTGGGCCTCGATGCCGCCATTATCATGAACCCCCAGACCTGGGTCACCACCGGCCACGTGGCCGGCTTCTCGGACCCCCTGCTGGACTGCCGCGCCTGCAAGGCCCGCCACCGCGCCGACAAGCTCATCGGCGACGAGCACCCCGAGGTCAACGTGGACGCCATGAGCTTTGACGAGATGGACGCTTTCATCGCCGAACACGAGGACGTGGTCTGCCCCGTCTGCGGCAAGCACGACTTCACCCCCATCCGTAAGTTCAACCTGATGTTCAAGACCGCCATCGGCGTCACCGAGGACAGCTCTTCCACCTGCTACCTCCGCCCCGAGACCGCGCAGGGCATCTTCGTCAACTTTGCCAACATCCAGCGCACCACCCGCCGCAAGCTGCCCTTCGGCGTCTGCCAGGTGGGCAAGGCCTTCCGCAACGAGATCACCCCGGGCAACTTCACCTTCCGCACCCGCGAGTTCGAGCAGATGGAGTGCGAGTTCTTCTGCAAGCCCGGCACCGACCTGGAGTGGTTCTCCTACTGGAAGAACTACTGCGAGAACTGGCTGCTGAGCCTCGGCATCAAAAAGGAGCATCTGCGCCTGCGCGACCACGAGCCTGCCGAGCTGGCCTTCTACAGCCGCGCCACCACCGACATCGAGTATGCCTTCCCCTTCACCGACTGGGGCGAGCTGTGGGGCATCGCCGACCGCACCAACTACGACCTGAGCCGCCATCAGGAGGCCTCCGGCAAGAGCCTCGAGTACTTTGACAGCGAGACCAACGAGCACTACATCCCCTACGTCATCGAGCCTTCTCTGGGCTGCGACCGCGTGGCGCTGGCCTTCCTGTGCGAGGCCTACGACGAAGAGCATCTGACCGACAGCAAGGGCAAGGAGGACGTCCGCACCGTCCTGCATCTGCACCCGGCTCTGGCTCCCTATAAGTGCGCTGTCCTGCCCCTGAGCAAGAAGCTGGGCGACAAGGCCATGGAGATCCGCAATGAGCTGAGCAAGTACTTCATGGTGGACTACGACGATACCGGCTCCATCGGCAAGCGCTACCGCCGTGAGGACGAGATCGGCACCCCCTACTGCATCACCGTGGACTTCGACACCGTGGGCGACGAGGCCAAGGGCATCGCAGCCGACAACTGCGTCACCGTCCGCGACCGCGACACCATGGAGCAGGTGCGTATGCCCATCTCCGAGCTGAAAGCTTATATCGAGAGCAAGATCGAGTTCTGATAAAAACTCGCTTTTGTGAGTGAAAAAACAGCCCCGCCGTTGCAATCTCGGCGGGGCTGTGGTATAATACAGATAAAGAAAGCGCTGTCTGGCAAACGGTCAGCACCTTTCCGGGAAGTCAATCAAAAGATGACCGCACGAAATGGAAGCCGGGCGGTCATTTTTTGTTGCTAAAAATCTTCCATGCGATGTCAAAAACTCCAAAGCCCACCGTTGCAAGCAACGTGAGCAAAGCTAAAGTTTCCAAAAGCGTCATAGAACATCACCCCAGTTCACAGTTGCGAGCAATACTACAGCCCCGCCGTTGCAATTTCGGCGGGGCTGTGGTATAATATAAACGAAGAGAGTGCTGTCTGGCAAACGGTCAGCACCTTTCCGGTTGATCAATTACAAAAAATGATCGCACAAGTTGGTAGCTGGGGCGGTCATTTTTTGTTATTAAAAATTTTCCAGGCGACATCGAAAACTCCGAAGCCTACCGTTGCAAGCAACGTAAGCAAAGCTAAAGTTTCTAAAAGCGTCATGAAGCATCCCCCCTTTCGCAGTGGAGCGTCGGGGGCATAACAAAAATGTTCGCCTTCCCGACGTAAGGCCGGAAAGGTGCAGACCGCCTGCCGTTATGTAGACAGCACTCTCATACACTAGTATAACAGATGTTTCCCGATTTTTCAACCGGCAGAAACGTCTGTTTTGTTTTTATCGGGTGGACAATCCCGGCCGGAACGGTTATACTGTCAGATAGAAAATGCACCGCCGTGTTCTGCACGGCAGAAAGGAAATCCTGTGGAAAACTTTACTCTTCTTCTGAAAAAATACGCCGATTTCATCGTCCGTGTGGGCGTCAACCCCCAGCCGGGCCAGACCCTTGTCATCAACTGCTGCCTCGAGGCCGCCCCGCTGGCTCGTCTGTGTGTGCGCAGCGCCTACGAGGCCGGCGCCCGTGACGTGCTGGTGAACTGGAGCGACAACGACGTCTCCCGCAGCCGGATGGAGCTGGGCAGCGAGGAGGCCCTGACCGACTTCAAGTCTTATCAGCTCCGCCGCTATCTCGACTACGCCGAGAGTGAGGGCGGCGTCTGCGTCCTCCACATCCTCGCCGACGACCCCGAGGTCTACGCCGGTCTGGACGGCGCGAAGATCAGCCGTGTGAGCGCTGCGCAGCGCAAGTTCATGGCCCCGTGGCGGGAGTACACCATGAACGACCGCGTCCAGTGGTCCATCGCCGCCATGCCCAGCGCCCCGTGGGCGAAGAAGATCTTCCCGGAGCTGGACGAGGCTGCGGCCATCGAGAAGCTCTGGCAGCTCATCTTCGACGTCTGCCGGGTGACGGGCGGCGACCCCGTCAGCGAGTGGAAGGCCCACCTCGACCGTCTCACCAGCCTGAAGGACAAGATGAACGCCCTCGACCTCGAGAGCGTCCACTTCGAGAGCAGCAACGGCACCGACCTGACCGTGGGCATCGCCGACAAGGCCGTCTGGGAGAGTGCCGCCAGCGTCAGCGAAAAGGGCGTGGTCTTCCTGCCCAACATCCCCACCGAAGAGGTCTTCACCGCCCCCCACAAGGACAAGGTGAACGGCATCGTCTACGGCACCAAGCCCTACGTCTTCAACGGCCAGCTCATCAAGGGCTTCCATGTCACCTTCAAGGATGGCCGGGTCGTGGAGCACGGTGCCGATGAGGGCGCTGATCTGCTGGGCCAGCTTCTGGACACCGACGAGGGCGCACGGAGCATCGGCGAAGTGGCGCTGGTTCCGGCGTCCAGCCCCATCAACCGCAGCGGCGCGCTGTTCTACAGCACCCTCTTCGACGAGAACGCCGCCTGCCACATCGCCTTTGGTGCCAGCTATCCCGGCACCACCGCCAACGGCACCCGCCTGACCAAGGATGAGCTGCTGGCCCGGGGCATGAACCAGTCCGCTATCCACGAGGACGTCATGGTGGGCGCCGAGGACAGCCATATCACCGGCAAGTGCCGCGACGGCCGCACCGTGGAGCTGTTCCGCGACGGCGTCTGGGTGCTGTGAGAAGAGGATTTTTCGCGAAAAAGCTTGCATAATCCGCAAGAGTATGCTATATTCTAGTAGTACGCTATAGTTTTATTGGAAAGTGGGCCGCAAGGTCCGCTTTTCTTGTTTGTTTGGAGGTTTTTTATGGCGAAGCAGTCTGGCGGCAACACCGCCCAGAGAGTCGAAGCGCTTGTCCGCCCCGTCGTGGAGGGCATGGGCCTGCGCCTGTGGGATGTGGTCTTTGAGAAGGAAGGGCCGGACTGGTATCTCCGTGTGCTCATCGACAGGGACGGCACCATGGACACCGACACCTGTGCCGAAGTGTCCCACGCGCTGGACCCTATCCTCGATGAGGCAGACCCCATCGACCAGAGCTATTATCTCGAGGTGGGCAGCCCCGGCCTTGGCCGCAAGCTGACCCGCCCGGAGCACTACGAGGCACTCAAGGGCGAGAAGATCGGCGTCAAGCTCATCCGCCCCACCGCCGACGGCGTGCGCGAGTTTGCCGGCATCCTGAAAGGCCGCGAGGGCAGCACCGTCACGGTCGAGACGGAGAACGGCCCGGTGAGCTTTGAGGTGAACGCCGCATCCGGCGTCCATCTCTGTGATGACGAACATCTGTTTGATTAAGAACAGCCCTCTCAGGCGCGTTCCGCGCCAGCTCTCCCAGAGGGAGAGCCAAAGATGAATCGAGAAAAGATACCATTATAAACTAGGAGGAACCCGAAAAATGGCAGCAGCGAACAACGAATTTTTTGAAGCTCTCTCCATGCTGGAGCACGAGCGCGGCATCACCGCGGAGTACCTGATCGAAAAGATCAAGGCTGCGATCGTCATCGCCGTGAAGAAGAACTACGAGGTCGAGGACGACCACGTCATGGTCGAGATCGACCCCAGCACCGGCAAGTTCAACGTCGCCCTCATCCAGGACGTCGTGGCCGATGAGGACTGGTACGACGAGCACAGCGAGATCGGCATCACCGAGGCTCAGCACATCCGCAAGAGCTATCAGGTGGGCGACCGCGTCGTGACCCCCCTCAAGACCAAGGACTTTGGCCGCATCGCCGCCCAGACCGCAAAGCACGTCATCCGTCAGGGCATCCGCGAGGCCGAGCGCAGCCAGCAGCTGAGCGAGATCCAGTCCCGCGCCCACGACATCGTGCAGGCTACCGTCACCCGCGTGGACCCCGAGAAGGGCATCGTTGCCCTCGACCTGGGCAAGGGCGGCGAGGCCATCCTGCCCCGCAACGAGCAGGTCCCCGGCGAGGTCTACACCGAGGGCCAGATGCTGCAGGTCTACATCGTGGATGTCGTGGCAAGCGAGCGCGGCCCCCGCGTCATGATCAGCCGCACCCACCCCGGCCTCGTCAAGCGCCTGTTCGAGCTGGAAGTGCCTGAGATCTACGACGGCACCGTCGAGGTCAAGGCCATCAGCCGCGAGGCCGGCGCCCGCACCAAGATGGCTGTCTGGTCCAAGGACGCCAACGTCAACCCCGTCTCTGCCTGCATCGGCCCCCACGGCGACCGTGTGGCCGCTGTCGTCGAGAAGCTGGGCGGCGAGAAGATCGACATCGTGAAGTGGAGCGAGGACATCTCCGAGTTCATCTCCGCAGCTCTCAGCCCCGCAAAGGTGGTCAAGGTCGAGCTGCTGCCCGGCGAGACCCGCTCCTGCCGCGTGACCGTGCCGGACCAGCAGCTGAGCCTTGCCATCGGCAACAAGGGCCAGAACGCCCGTCTGTGCGCCCGCCTGACCGGCTACAATATCGACATCCGCCCCGAGAGCGGCTACTACGGCGAGGAAGAGCCGAAGGCTGCCGAGGCTGAGAAGACCGAAGACACCGCCGCAGAATAAGCGCGGAACACCTGCCGAAGGAGGGAAAACCGGATGGCACAAAAGAAGATCCCTGCCCGCCAGTGCATCGGCTGCCTGACCAGCCGCCCCAAGAAGGAACTGGTGCGTGTGGTGCGCGCACCCAGCGGAGAGATCAGCATCGACCCCGTGGGCAAGAAGCCCGGCCGCGGTGCTTACCTCTGCCCGGATGCCGCCTGCCTTGCAAAGGCAAAAAAGAAGAAGGCGCTGGAGCGCTGCTTTGAGCAGCCGGTCCCCGCCGAGGTATACGATGCACTGGCCCAGCAGCTGGCCAGTGTGGAAGCAGAAAAGGAGGCCGACCGCGATGGCAAAGAAGCATAACGCCCCCGCAAAACCGGCCCTTGAGCCGAATGAGGCCCTGTTCCAGGCCGTGAGCCTCTGCCGCAAGGCGGGCGCTCTGACCATGGGCTTTGACGCGGTGGAAGACGCCGTCGTCAAGGGCAAGGCATGGCTCGTGATGACTGCGTCCGACGCCAGCCCCAAGACCGTGCAGCGGCTCAACTACGCTGTGGGCGATATGGTGGACGTCATCCCCATGCCGCTGACACAGGATAAGCTGGCTGACATCAGCCGCAAACCGGTGGCCATTTATGCCGTCACCGACCGCAACCTCGCCAAGCTCTGCTTTGACCGGCTGACGGCGTGCGGAGCGATTCAAACTGAGGAGGATATGAGCGAATGATCGTAAAATATAAAGTGAGCGATTTTGCAAAGGACCTGAGCATCTCTGCCAAGAAGGTCCTCGACGAGCTGAACGCCATGGGCAGCACCGGCAAGAAGAACAGCTCCACTCTGGAGGAGAACGAGCTGAACTACCTGCTGGAGAAGTTCAGCAAGGACAACAGCGTCAAGAGCCTGGACGAGTTCCTGAACAGCGCCAAGGCTCCCAAGGCTGAGCCGAAGCCCGCCGAGAAGAAGGCAGAGCCCAAGGCCGAAAAGAAGCCCGAGGCTCCCAAGGCTGAGCCCGCAAAGGCCGAGGCAAAGCCCGCTGCCAAGCAAAACAACAAGAAGAACGAGCAGCACAAGAAGCGCGAGGAGAAGACCGTCTCCCTGAGCGAGCTGGCCCGTGAGACCGGCGCAAAGGCTACTGCAGCTTCCGCTCAGTCCGTCTCTGTCCGCCGCGAGGACAATCAGGTCACCGTCGATACCCGCACCGTCGATATGAACGTGGACCGCTTCGACGCCCGTTACGACGATCTGGCTTCCACCAAGAACACCGAGAACCGCCGCAAGCCCACCCCGCAGGGCAACAAGCAGAAGTTCACCCAGCGCGGCCAGCGCCAGCGCCAGCAGTTCCAGAAGGGCAAGCGCGAGACCGAGTTCGAGCGCCTGCAGCGCATCCAGCTGGAAAAGGCCCGCAACGCACAGCTGAAGGTGATGATCCCCGATGAGATCACCGTCGGTGAGCTGGCTGCCCGCCTGAAGCAGCAGGCCGGCAAGGTCATCGCCAAGTTCATGCAGATGGGCGAGATGCATGCCATCAACGACGTCATCGATTTCGATACCGCCGCTCTGGTGGCCGAGGAGTTCCACGCCAAGGTCGAGAAGGAAGTCCACGTCACCATCGAGGAGCGCCTGTTCACCCAGGAGGAGGATTCTCAGGACGATCTCGTCACCCGTCCCCCGGTCGTCTGCGTCATGGGCCACGTTGACCACGGCAAGACCAGTATCCTGGACGCGATCCGCAAGACCAACGTCACCGCAGGCGAGGCCGGCGGCATCACTCAGGCCATCGGTGCATATCAGGTCAAGGTCAACGACAGCCTCATCACCTTCCTGGATACCCCGGGCCACGAGGCGTTCACCTCCATGCGCGCCCGCGGTGCCAACATGACCGATATTGCAGTTCTGGTCGTCGCCGCCGATGACGGCATCATGCCCCAGACGGTCGAGTCCATCAACCACGCCAAGGCCGCCAACGTCAAGCTCATCGTGGCCATGAACAAGATGGATAAGCCCACCGCCAACCCCGAGCGCGTGATGGAGGGCCTGACCAAGTACGGCATCATCACCGAGGACTGGGGCGGCGATGTCGCCTGCATCCCTGTCTCTGCTCTGACCGGCATGGGCATCAACGACCTGCTGGAGCGCATCGCTCTGGAAGCCGAGGTCATGGAGCTGAAGGCCAACCCCAACCGCCGTGCCAAGGGCGCTGTCGTCGAGGCCCGTCTGGACAAGGGCCAGGGCCCTATCGCCACCATTCTGGTGCAGAACGGCACCCTCCACTCCGGCGACGTCATCATCGCCGGTACCGCCGTGGGCCGTGTGCGTACCATGCGCAGCGACAAGGGCATTCTGCTGAACGACGCCGGCCCCTCCACTCCTGTGGAGATCACCGGTCTGACCGCTGTGCCTGAGGCCGGCGACCTGTTTGAGGCCGTCGAGGACGAGCGTCTGGCCCGTGAGCTGGCCGAGCAGCGCATCGCTGCCGCCAAGGAGAAGCAGTTCTCCTCCTTCCAGAAGGTCACTCTGGATAACCTGTTCAGCCAGATGGCTCAGAACGATATGAAGGAGCTGGCCATCGTCGTCAAGGCTGACGTCCAGGGCTCCGCCGAGGCCGTCAAGCAGAGCCTCGAGAAGATCTCCAACGACGAGGTCCGCGTCCGCGTCATCCACGCCGGTGTCGGCGCCATCAGCAAGTCTGACGTTGACCTGGCCGACGCATCCAACGCCATCATCATCGGCTTCAACGTCCGCCCCGACAACGTGGCGAAGGAAGAGGCCGCTGCCACCAAGGTCGAGATGCGTATGTACCGCGTCATCTACGACGCCATCAACGACGTCACCGACGCTATGAAGGGTATGCTGGCTCCCAAGTTCCGCGAGGTGTCTCTGGGCGAGCTGCAGGTCCGTCAGGTCTACAAGATCTCCAACGTCGGCACCGTCGCAGGCTGCCGTGTCACCAGCGGCAAGATCACCCGCGACAGCAAGGTGCGTGTCGTCCGTGACGGCATCGTCATCACGGAGGACGAGATCGCATCTCTGAAGCGCTTCAAGGACGACGCCAAGGAAGTGGCCGAGGGCTACGAGTGCGGCGTCACTCTGGCAAAGTTTGCCGACGTCAAGGAAGGCGACGTCTACGAGGCCTTCAAGATGGAAGAATACCGCGACTAAGGAGAAACTATGTCTCAGAAAAATATGGGCCGTCTGGCGCAGGACATGAAGCGTGAGCTCATCGCCATCATCGGACGGCTGAAAGACCCGCGGCTGGAGGGCGGTCTGCTGACCGTCACCCGGCTGGATGTGACGCCCGACCTGGACGTGGCGAAGGTCTATGTGAGCGTGATGGGCCGTGAGGACGGCCCCAAGCCCGCCATCGAGGCCCTGAACCGCGCCGCAGGCCATGTGCGCACCGAAGTGAGCAAGAAAATGCACATCCGCAAGGCACCCCGCTTCATCTTTGTGGAGGACGACGGTGCCGCCTATGCAGCCCACATCAACGAGCTGCTCCGCACGCTGAATGTGAACGGCGATGCTGAGGACTCTCAGCCCGCCGAGACCGAGGAATAAATCCAGCGCTGCGGAAAGGATGGATCCATCAAATGACAGAACAGCTCAATGTGCAGCAGATGGCCGAGCGCCTCTGTGCTGCGGACAACATTCTGGTCCTGTGTCATAAAAACCCGGACGGTGACACCATCGGCTGCGGCAGCGCCCTCTGCCACGCGCTCAAGGCGCTGGGCAAGACGGCAGCTGTCCTCTGCTCCGATGCAGTGCCTTCCCGCTACAGCTTTACTGCACCGGTGCCGTTCCGGGGCGAGTTTGAGCCCAAGACCGTTGTGGCCGTGGATGTTGCCAGCGTGCAGCTCTTTGGCGAAAACAACGGTGTGCCGCAGTATACCCGCCACGTCGATCTCTGCATCGACCACCACACGGGCAACAGCGGCTATGCGGATTTCACCCTGCTGGACGGCAATGCGGCCGCAGCGGCAGAGCTTCTGTATGAGGTCATCAGCGAGATGGGCGTGGAGATCACCCCCCTCATCGCCAACTGCCTCTACACCGGCCTCGCTACGGACACCGGCTGCTTCCGGTTCTCTTCCACCACTGCCAACACCCACCTCGTGGCGGCAAAGCTCATTCTGGCCGGTGCGCAGGTGGAGGAGCTGAACACCCTGCTCTTCGACACCAAACCCCGGGAGCGAATGGAGGCGGAGCGTATCGCCCGCAACCATCTGGAATATCATCTTGAGGGCCGCTGCGCCCTGATGTATCTGACCCGGGACGAGATCGAGCAGAGCGGCGTGGACCCGGCTGACCTGGAAGAGCTGACCAGCCTGCCCATCAGCATCGAGGGGGTCAAAGTGGGCCTGCTGCTCCGTCAGCAGCCCGGCGGCAGCTACCGCATCAGCGTGCGCGCCGCCAAGGGCGTGGACGCCTGCGCCATCGCACGGCGTCTGGGCGGCGGCGGCCACACCCGCGCAGCGGGCTGTGAGCTGCTGGGCAACCTCGACAACGCCAAGAGCGCCATTCTGGCCGAGGTGGAGGCGGAACTCGACCGCCCCGAGACGCAGGAGGAAAGCTGATGCAGGGCATCCTTATCGTAGATAAGCCGATGGAGTGGACCAGCTTTGACGTCATCGCCAAGCTGCGCGGCATCCTCGGCACCCGCAAGCTGGGCCACAGCGGTACGCTGGACCCCATGGCCACCGGCGTTCTGCCGGTGTTCTGCGGCGGGGCCAGCAAGGCTGTGGACCTTCAGCTCGACCACACCAAGACCTACTGCGCCCGGCTGCGGCTGGGGATGCAGACCGACACCGGCGACATCACCGGCACCGTGCTGGAAACAGCCCCGGTGACGGCGGGGGAGGCCGAGCTGCTGGCTGTTCTGCCCCGGTTCCTCGGCCCCCAGATGCAGACGCCGCCCATGTACTCGGCGGTCAAGATCAACGGCCAGCCCCTCTATAAGCTGGCCCGCGAGGGCGTCACGGTGGAGCGGAAGGCCCGCCCCATCGAGATCCTGGACATCCGGTACGGCGGCAGCCCGGTGGAGAACGAATACGTCCTTACCGTCCGCTGCTCCAAGGGGACGTATATCCGCACCCTGTTGGAGGACATTTCCGCCGCTATGGGCCAGAAAGGCACCATGAGCGCCCTGCGCCGCACGACGGCGGGTGTCTACACCGAGGCCGACGCCCACACGCTGGAAGAGATACAGATGGCAAAGGACGCAGGCCCCGAGGCACTGCAGGCTTTGATGCTGCCGGTGGAGAGCGTGTTCGAGAGCCTGCCTCTGCTGGTGGCAGAGCCGAGGGTGGAGCAGCACCTGTACAACGGCTGCCCCACCAGCCGCTATCCGGCGGCAGACGGCCGCTACCGTGTCCGCAATGCCGAAGGTCAGTTTCTGGGCCTTGCGAACATCACCGGCGGCGTGCTCAAGGTCGAAAAACTCTTTGTAGAGAGGAATTAAAGAACATTCATGCAGATCTATTCACAGCTTGCGCCGCTTGCGCTGGGCGGTGCCCACGGCTCTGCTGTGGCAATGGGCTTTTTTGACGGCATCCACATCGGCCACCGCGCGGTCATCAATGGCGCAGTGGAGTGGGCCAGGGCCCACGGCGCGGCACCGGCGGTGTTCACCTTCCGCCTGCCCACCGAAAACAAGATGAAGGGCAAGCGCCTGCTCTCCACCGAGGACAAGCACGCCCTCATCGCCAGCCTCGGCGTGGAGCACTATCTCTGCCCCGATTTCGAGGAGATCAAGGCCATGACGCCGGAGCAGTTCGTGCTGGGCATCATCCGGGACTGCAACGCCCGGGCGCTGTTCTGCGGCGAGAACTTCACCTTCGGGGCCAGGGCGGCAGGCACACCGGAGCTGCTGCGTCAGCTCTGCGCGCCGCTGGGCGTGGAGGTCGTCGTCCTGCCAATGGCACAGTTTGAGGAGAAGCCTGTTTCTTCCACCCGCATCCGCACCGCGCTGGAAGGCGGTGACATCCCGGCGGCCAATGCCATGCTGGGGATGCCCTACGCCATCCGCTTCACAGTGCATCACGGGGCGGGCCTTGGCCGGACGCTGGGCGTGCCGACCATCAACCAGCTCTACCCGCAGGGCTTCCAGCTGCCCCGGTACGGCATCTATATCACCCGCACCAGAATAGGGGACAGGTGGTACCCCTCGGCCACCGGCCTTGGCACCCGGCCCACCGTCAACAGCGACGAGAGCAAGGTGACCTGCGAGACCTTCATCCCGGGCTTTACCGGCGACCTTTACGGCACCGACCCGGTGGTGGAGTTCCACGCCTACCTCAGCCCCAGCAAAAAGTTCGATACGCTGGATGAGCTGCGCGAGTGCATCGACCACGCAGCCCAGCGCGCGCAGAAATACTTTGCGGAGTGAACTTTATGAAAAAAACAAAACAGACCAGAAGGCCGTGTATGACATTCCGGAAAGCATGGGGAAAGCCTGATGCTGCGATGTACCGGAACAAAGCTGAGATCAAAAAGGCTGTGGGCGGCATCATCCGCTGAATAAAACAAGAACGCACCTCACCGATGAAAACTGTCGGTGAGGTGCGTTTTTGCTTCGTCAGAAGGAGAGACCGGAAAAATAGAGGTGCTCTACCGTTTCCTTTTCGGCGGTGGAGAGGGACGTGTCTGCGGCCATGGCGGCGCGGATACTTTCCTGAGTATCCGGGTAGGAGCTGAGGGTAATGCAGGCGGTTTCGCTGTCGGCATCGAAGTGGAGGGCAGCGCGGTCTTGCGGCGTCCAGGCGTCCCAGCCCGGGGAACCGCTGGTCATGAAACCGGCAAGCGCCTGCTTCAGCCGGGCCGAAAGGGCCTGCGCACCTGCCGAAGACAAATCAGCACAGGCAGAATAGCTGCTTTCGGACGAGAAGAGCGCCAGCGGCAGGCCGTGGAAGGAGCCGAGGCCCGGGATCGCCGTCTGACTGTCGGCCCCGCCGTAGTCGATGAGGCCAAGCCAGACCGGAGCACTGCCGCCCAGCGCTTCGGCGACAGCTTCGGTGCTGCTCCAGCGGCAGAGGGCTGAGCCGTATTTTACGGCATAGGCCCGGGCCGCGCTGGAAGCGGGCCGCAGGTCGTCCCGGACAAAGCCGCTGAATTCAGTGGCGCTGCTGAGCAGCAGGAGGGGGACAGTACTCCGTGCGCCCCGGGAGAGCACCACATCGTCTGCGTAGAGGATGGCTGGTTTGCCGAGGGCCGCAATGCGGGCCGGTTCGAGGCCGCAGAGCCATTCCCGGACGTCCGCCCCCGGCGTCAGCAGCCATTCGGCGGCGGAAGCCGTGTCAGCGAACCGCCCACCTTCCACGGCCAGCGGCGCGAAGCGCTCGGCTAGCTGATGGGCCGAAGCGTCCGGGTCGGCGAGGAACAGCCCGCCGGAGATGGCGGCGGCCTTCTGGAAGCGCCCACGGAAGAGCGGGCTGCCCGCAAGGGCCGCTGCCATCCGCCCGCCGTCAGAGAAACCGCAGAGGGTGATGTTGTCGGCGTCGCCGCCGAAGCGGCAGATGTTGTCCCGCACCCAGTCCAGCGCCCGGGCGATGTCCAGCAGGGCAAAGTTTCCGGTGGCGTCCGGGTCAGCAGTGAGGGCGGGCAGGCAGTTCCACCCGAACAGCCCCAGCCGGTAGTTGAGCGCGACAAAGACGCAGCCCGCGTCCCGCACGAGTTCGCTGCCGGGCAGCTCGAGAGATGAGCCTGTGGCGGCGCTGCCGTGCAGATAGACGAGAACGGGCCGCTTTTTAGCCTCGGCAGAAGAATAAATGTCCAGTGTCAGGCAGTCCTCGGTGCCGAGGGGGAAAGTGGTGTACTGGTAGGCCGCCGGGGCGGGGCTGGTGCAGTCCCGCACAGTGAGCCAGCGGGCGGGCTCCTGCGGCGCTGTCCAGCGGCTTTCGCCCGTGGGGGCGGCACCGTAGGGGATGCCGTACCAGCAGAGCAGGCCGTTTTTGCCCTCTCTGCCCCTCACCGGGCCGTACTGGGTCTGGCAGAGAGGAGAGACAGGGGAGAACAGGCCGTTTTCGGTTTCAGAAGAAGCCGCATCAGCCGGGAGGAGCGGGCTTGAAAGGACCGCTGCGGCGGCTGCGCTTCCTTTGAGGAAGCTGCGGCGGGAAAAGCAATGTGTCATTCGATCTACCTCTTTATTACAATAGACAGATTATAACATGATCTGACAGGAAAACAACATCCTTATTTTTGCGGATCTGTAAAAATTTTTCTTGCTTTTTACGTTGGTTTCTGTTATACTAGCCCTGTTACCGCGATACGGGGCTGGGAGTATGCCCACTCGGGAGTACCGTTTTCCCGCTGCTGTGTCGCCGGCAAATAAAAATTTTATAAAGAGGTACTGTTACTATGAACAAGCAGGAAGTTATGGCCAAAGTCGCTCTGACCGAGAAGGACACTGGCTCTCCCGAAGTCCAGGTCGCTCTGCTGACCGCTCACATCAACGAGCTGAACGAGCACCTGAAGAAGAACCCGAACGATCACCACAGCCGCCGTGGTCTGATGAAGATGGTTGGCCGCCGCCGCAATCTGCTGGCCTACCTCCAGAAGAAGGACATCGAGCGTTACCGTGCTCTGATCGCAACTCTGGGTCTGCGTAAGTAATAGAAAACAGAGGGCAGGTACCGCAAAGGGTGCCTGCCCTTTGCTCTTTTATGTTGGATTTTCCCTTGTATCCCAGGCACTGGAACAAATAGGCCGCTGCTGCGTGTTGCAGCAGTAAATCGAACGCCTGTGCGAAGCGGCACGGACGCTGGATTTATTGCTATGATGCGCGGCGGGCAGCCTTTTGGAATATCAAACGGACATAAGGAGGCAAACCAAATGGCAATCGAATTTGGTTCCCGCAAAGAAAACTTTGACAACTTCAAAGTTTACGAGACTACGCTGGCAGGCCGCCCCTTCAAGGTGGAGATGGGCAAGATGTGCGGCTTGTCCAACGCAAGCGCCCTCATCCGCTACGGCGAGACCTGCGTGATGTGCAACGTGGTCATGAGCCCCAAGCCCCGCGAGGGCGTCGATTTCTTCCCCCTGAACGTGGAGTACGAGGAAAAGCTCTACGCCGCAGGCCGCATCCCCGGCAGCTTCATGCGCCGTGAGGGCCGCCCCGGCGAGCGCGCCATCCTGACCAGCCGCGTCGTGGACCGTCCCATGCGCCCGCTGTTCCCGAAGGAGATGCGCAACGACGTCTGCATCACCATGACCGTCATGAGCCTGGACCCCGACTGCAGCCCTGAGATCGCCGGCATGATCGGCGCTTCGCTGGTCACGGCTGTGTCGGAGATCCCCTGGAACGGCCCCATCGGCGGCGTGCAGGTGGGTCTGGTGGACGGCGAGATCGTCCTGAACCCCACCCAGGAGCAGCGCAAGAAGAGCGACCTGGCCCTGACCGTCGCCGCCACCATGGACAAGATCGTCATGATCGAGGCCGGTGCCAATGAGGTCGATGAGGACACCATGCTGAACGCCATCAAGGCCGCTCACGTGGAGATCAAGAAGATCATCACCTTTATCAACGGCATCGTGGCCGAGCGCGGCAAGCCGAAGATCGATTTCCAGGTCGTGGGCCTCGATATGGACGTGTTCCACGCCATCAAGGAGAAGTATCTCGACGACTTCAAGGCCGCCATGGATACCGACGACAAGAATGTGCGTGATGCCGCTCTGCTGCCCATCATGGACAAGATCGCCGAGGAGTACCCCGACCTGACCGAGGCCGACCTCGACCTCGTCAGCTACAAGATGCAGAAGTACGTCGTCCGCCGCTGGCTGCTGGACGAGGGCAAGCGCGTGGATGGCCGCGGCATCAACGAGATCCGCCCGCTGGCCGCAGAAGTCGGCATCCTGCCCCGTGTGCATGGCTCCGGTATGTTCACCCGCGGCCAGACTCAGGTGCTCACCACCTGCACCCTCGGCGGCACCAAGGACAACCAGCTCATGGATGACCTGACCGACGAGCAGACCAAGCGCTACATCCACCACTACAACTTCCCGCCGTACTCCGTCGGCGAGGCCCGC
>ONZU01001078.1_pt1 | contig 17293 bp, 14 predicted proteins | sample 1671161 | NCBI WGS metagenome assembly ONZU01 (sample SAMN06348128, study PRJEB24527) | human gut metagenome | biome: human gut; feature: ankylosing spondylitis patient; material: feces | host: Homo sapiens | place: China | collected 2015-10
GTCTAGCTTGCAGGTAATATACACCGGCTTTCCCGTGGCATCATCCAGACAGACGGCTGCAAACATTTTGCCGCCGATGTGATATCTTATCCAGTTCCACTCTGCTTGTAAGTCTTTGGTAACGCTAGGCTTTTGTAAAAGCTCCGTGTCGATCCAGCTGTATTTCATGGCGGCACCTCCGTTTTTTCTCAGTATAACTTATTCGGAAACATTTGTAAACAAAAAGTTGTTGAATTTCACTCGTAATACGTCATCTCTGAAAAATTGACAGCAAAAAAGAGCCATCCGCTCAAAAAAACGAACGGATAGCTCTTGTATTTAACGTTAAAATCAGATGGAAATAGTGTTACACACATCCACCAGCACGGGGTCAAGGCTCTTGGTCATCTCCAAAGCCTCGTCCACGGGGTAGTCCACCAGCTTCTCGCCCTTCATGCCGACGATGCGGTTATACTTGCCCTGCTCCAGCAGACAGACAGCCTGATAGCCCATAGCAGAAGCATTCACGCGGTCGCGCAGAGTGGGAGAGCCACCGCGCTGCACATGACCCAGAATGGTTGCGCGGGAATCGATGCCGGTGCGTGCTTGGATCTCGTTGGCGATCTCCTGTGCATGACCCACGCCCTCGGCCACGATGATGATAAAGTGACGCTTGCCGGTCTTTTGGGTCTCGGCGATCTTATCCAGAATGTCGCGCTGCATATCGAATTCCTTCTCGGGCAGCAGCACAGCCATAGCACCGGAGGCGATGGCAACGTTCAGGGCAATGTAACCGGCGTTGCGGCCCATGACCTCGACCACACTGCAGCGGTCGTGGCTCTGGGTGGTGTCGCGCAGCTTGTCGATCATTTCCAGAGCGGTGTTCATGGCTGTATCATAGCCGATGGTGTACTCGGTGCAGGCAATGTCGTTGTCGATGGTGCCGGGCAGGCCAATCATCGGGATGCCGCGGTGTGCCAGCTCGCGTGCGCCGCGGTAAGAACCATCGCCGCCAATGACGACCAGTGCGTCAATGCCCAGCTCACGACACTTGGCAGCACCGCGGTCCTGGCCTTCCTTGGTCTTGAACTCCAGGCAGCGGGCAGTGTACAGAATGGTACCGCCGGCCGAAATGATGTTCGAGACGCTGCGCAGGTTCATTTCAAAGCATTCGCCGTTCAGCAGGCCGTTGTAACCACGCTGAATGCCGATCATGCGGTAACCTTTGTGCAAGCCGGTACGGACCACAGCGCGCACGGCAGCATTCATGCCAGGAGCATCGCCGCCGCTTGTGAGCACGCCAATCGTTTTGATTTGCTTTTCCATACGAGAGATTCCCTCCAATTTGTTTCTTCATTCACCCATGAGCCAGCGCCCTTCTTCATTACGCCGCTCAGTGTTTGCATCGTAAAGAATTGTTAAGACTTGCCTTTCAACATTATAACACATTCTCAGCCATTTGAAAATATTTTGGACCCATTTTGAGCTCTTCCGACCTATCGAGATTCGTGCACAGAAATGTCATTTTGTTGCAATGTTCTCTGCGCCCACCAGTCTTTCCAGTTCTTCAAAGAAGAGCGGATGCCCGGAAGTGTACAGATGCCGGGGGGCCGCCAGCTTCTGTTTTGTGTCTTCCAGATACAGGATCACCGGCATATTGCCGTCAAAGATGCCCAGCAGATTGATCACCTTGGCATACTGCGGGCAGTTGCGGGACGGCAGACGGATATACAGCCGCTTTGCCGCCGCCTTGACCGGGTCCGGGCGGCCGTTCTGCGGGCGGGTAGGGTCGTAGCTGTCAATGGGCACGATGCTGTCTGCCAGCAGCTTGGAGGCTTCGTCCTCCCGCACCGACAGGCGTCCGTCGATGACCACGACCGCATTTTCGCGGATAGCATCGCGGAAGGTGTCCAGCACCTTGGGGAACACGATCACTTCCATGGTGCCCGTCAGATCTTCCACGCTGGTAAAGGCCATCATGCTGTTGGACTTGGTGGTCATCATGCGGTTCTTGACCACCGCACAGACCACACGCACCCGCTCGCCGTCCGTCACATGGGCGTCCTCGCCGGTGAGGTCCTTGATGGTGTGGGAACCGATGCGGGCCGATTTTTCCCGGTAGGCATCCAGCGGATGACCGGACAGATACAGGCCGCTGACCTCTTTTTCCTGCTGGAGCAGCTCGGTGTGACTGTACTCCGGCAGCTGGCGGATCTCATAGCGGTCCTCCTGTGCGGCATCCCGCTCTCCCCCGCTCATCACCGAAAACAGGTCCAGCTGGCCGTCCAGATTGCGGCGGGTGTCGGTCTCGATGCTTTTCAGGATACCCTCCACGGCTTCCACATGGCTGTGACGGTTGTTGCCCAACCGGTCAAAGGCACCGGCCTTGATCAGGCACTCCACCGCCCGGCGGTTCAATTCGTTGCCGTGCATCCGCTTGCAGAAGTCATACAGGCTGGTATAGGGCTTGTTCCGACGCTCCCGCACCACATTCTCGATCAGGTTACGGCCCACGTTCTTGACCGCGTTCAGGCCGAAGCGGATCTGGCCATTCTCGTCCGCCGTAAAGCCGCCGCCCGAAACATTCACATCCGGCGGCAGGACCTTGATGCCAAGGCGGGCACACTCGCCGGAATACTCGATGACCTTGTCCGTGTTGTCCAGCACACTGGTCAGCAGAGCGGCCATGAATTCGCTGGGGTAATGGCACTTGAGGTAAGCGGTCTGGAATGCCACATAGGCGTAGCAGGCCGCATGGCTCTTGTTGAATGCGTAAGAAGCAAAACTGGACATCTCGTCGTAGATCTCGTTGGCGACCTTTTCCGAAATGCCGTTGGCCACACAGCCGGGGCACTCGTGGCCCGGCTCGGTGCAGCCGTGCACGAAGTGCTCCCGCTCAGCCTCCATCACAGCGTGCTTCTTTTTACTCATGGCACGGCGGACGTTGTCGGCCTGCCCGAAGGAGAAGCCCGCCAGCTCCCGGAAGATCTGCATGACCTGTTCCTGATAGACGATGCAGCCGTTGGTCACATCCAGGATATGGGCGAGCTGCGGGGTCTTGTAACTGATCTTGTCCGGCTCGTGGCGGTTGCGCAGATAGGTTGGGATGGAGTCCATGGGGCCGGGACGGTACAGGCTGATCAGAGCGATGACATCTTCCAGGTTCTGCGGCTGCAGGCCTACAAGCACCTGCTTCATGCCGGAAGATTCCAGCTGGAACACACCCTCGGTGTCGCCCTGTCCCAGCATTTTATAGGTCTCCGGGTCGTCATAATCCAGCTTCTGGATGGAGAACTCCGGGTGATGCTTCTGCACCGCCGTTTCCGCATCGCGGATAACGGTCAGGGTGCGCAGACCCAGAAAGTCCATCTTCAGCAGGCCCAGTTCCTCGATCTCGGTCATGTTGAACTGGGTCACCGGCAGGCCGTCGTTGGTGGCCAGCGGCAGATAGTAGTCGGTAGGTTCCGGCGTGATGACCACGCCCGCCGCATGGGTGGACGCATGCCGCGGCATGCCCTCCACCTTCAGGGCGGTGTCGATGAGTTCGGTGACCTGCGGGTCGGTGTCATAGAGCTTTTTCAGCTCGGTGGAAACTTCCAGTGCCCGTTTCAGGGTCATCTTGAGCTCCATGGGCACCAGTTTTGCCACCACGTCCACCTGCTGATACGGGATACCCATCACACGGCCCACATCGCGGATGGCGTTGCGGGCGGCCATGGTACCGAAGGTAACGATCTGCGCCACATGATCGGCCCCGTATTTCCGATTGACGTAATCAATGACCTCCTGCCGACGCTCGTAGCAGAAGTCCACGTCAAAATCGGGCATGCTGACGCGCTCCGGGTTCAGGAAGCGCTCGAAGATCAAATTGTACCGGATGGGGTCGATATCCGTGATGCCTACGCTGTAGGCCGCAATGCTGCCTGCACCGGAACCACGGCCCGGGCCCACCGGGATGCCCTGACTTTTGGCGTAATTGATGTAGTCCCAGACGATAAGGTAGTAGTTGGTGTAGCCCATGGTTTTGACCACGCCGATCTCATAGCTCAGACGGTCCTTGTTGGCCTGCGGGACATTGGGCCCGTACCGGCGTTCAAGGCCCTCCCAGCAGAGCTTTTCAAAGAATGCCTGATTATCCATACCGTCCGGGGCTTTATAATATGGGATCTTGGTGTGGCCAAATTCAAAGTCAAAGTTGCACTGTTCTGCAATTTTTGCTGTGTTTTCGCAGGCTTCCGGCACCATGGAGAACAGGTCATACATTTCATCTGTAGTCTTGACGTAAAATTCGTCGGTCCGGAACTCCATGCGGTCGGCATCCTGAATGGTCTTGCCGGTCTGGATGCACAGCAGGATGGCCTGCATCTTGGCATCTTCCTTGCGCAGATAGTGGGAGTCATTGGTGGCCGCCATGGGGATGCCGGTTTCCCGCGCCAGCTTGATGAGCTGCGGCAGAACGATGTTGTCCTCTTCCAGCCCGTGGTCCTGCAATTCGATGTAATAATTGCCTTCTCCGAACAAATCCCGATACCACAAGGCCGTGGCCTTGGCCCGCTCGTAGTCCCCGGCCAGAATGGCCTGCGGCACCTCACCGGCCAGACAGGCCGACAGGCAGATCAGGCCCTCGTGATACTGTTCCAACAGCTGCTTGTCCACGCGGGGCTTGGAATAAAAGCCCTCCACGAACGCTGCCGAGACCATCTTGATCAGGTTTTTGTAGCCGGTCTCATTCTTGCACAGCAGGATCAGATGGTTGTTGCCGTCGATCTTGTTCACCTTGTCAAAACGGGTGCGGGTAGCCACATAGACTTCACAGCCGATGATGGGTTTGATGCCCGCCTTTTTGGCTGCCTTATAGAACTGCACACAGCCGTACATGACGCCGTGGTCGGTGCAGGCAATGGCGGTCTGGCCGCATTCCTTGACGCGGTCCATCAGCTGGTCGATGCGGCAGGCACCGTCCAGCAGACTGTATTCCGTATGGATGTGCAGGTGGACAAAGTCTCTGCCCAAGTGGTTGTTTTCGCTGATTTCGCTCAAGGCTCTGCCTCCTGTCCTTTTTCCACGCGCTGCCGCAGGGCGTCTGCCAACGCTTCCAGTTTTTTCATCCGGTGCGAAAGGCCGGATTTGCTCACCGCCGGGTCAAAGCAGCCACACAACGCGGTAAGCGATAAGTCGGGGTATTGCAGCCGTACTGCTGCCGCCTGCTGCAGCACCTCCGGCAGTGTTTCCAATGCATCGTTTTCCTGCAGATACCGGATGGCCCTGAGGGTCTGGGCGTTGGCCCGGGCCGTTTTGCCAAGGTTGGCCGTGTCGCAGTTGGTCTGTCGGTTGGTCTGGTTGCGCACCTGCTTGAAGGCTTTCTGTGCATGGATCTCCTCTGCCGCACCGGCCGCCCCCATAAAGCGGAGCAGTCGTTCCAGATTGGCGCTGTTCTTGACGTAGACCAGGTTCACGCCGTTGCGGCGGGTGCGGTGCGGGGCAAATTCATGCTCAGCCAGCAGGGCTTCAAAGTCCCGGGCCAGATTGGTGCGCGCGGTCAGGAACTCCAGATTGTACTCCTTCTGCGGGTCTGTGACGGTGCCGCTGCACAAAAAAGCTGCGCCAATGTATGCACTGACGCAGGTCTGACAGCGGATCAGGGCGGGGTCGATCTGCAGGCTCGTCTCGCTGCCGGTGGTGCCGAACAGTTCATGCATCCGCGCCACCTGTTCCGGCTCCCGGATGTTGAACTCATACAGTACGCCGCTGGGGCGCTGCTTTTCCAGAACGTCCCCCTGCACACCGCAGCGGGCAAAAAGTTCCCGGGCCAGCTGCACTGTGTGGGGCTGCTCGGTCTGGAGCACCAGCCCCCCTTTATCAAAATATTTGGCAAAGCAGGCAAAGCCATACGCTGCCGCACGCACGCAGCAGTCCTTCTGCAGGCTGCGTTGTGCGATCTCCTCCCGTGCACGGGATGCAAAGCTCATAGTGGTTCCTCAATTCTGGTCAGCGCATGGCATCGCGGTGCTGAACACCCGGCTCGTAGCCGAGGGATGTGCAGTACTCCGCGATCTTGCGCGCAAAAGTAATGGAGCGGTGCTTGCCGCCGGTGCAGCCCACCGCGATGGTCAGCTGGCTCTTGCCTTCTTTGACATAGAGCGGCAGTGCCACCTGCAAAAACTGCTCATACCGGTCCAGCAGCTGCTTTGCCTCCGGGTGGTTCATGACGAAGTCCACCACTTCCTGATCCAGGCCGGTCTTGTGTTTGAGCTCCGGCACATAGAAGGGGTTCGGCAGGCAGCGTACATCCAGTACCAGATCCGCCTCCGGCGGCAGACCAAACTTGAACCCGAAGGACATGATGGTAAGCCGCATGGCGCTTTTTGCACCGCCATTTTTCAGGAAAAGGTCGCAGATGCGTTCCTTGTTCTGTGCAGTCGAGAGCAATGCCGTGTTGATGGTGTAATTGGCCCGCGACCGCAGCGGCTCCAGGATCTGACGTTCCTTCAGGAAAGCATCCCGGGTGGACAGTCCCTCTGCGATGCTGATGGGGTGACGGCGGCGGGTCTCGCTATAGCGGCGCATGAGCACCTCGTCCGGCGCATCCAGGAACAGGATCTTGTAGGGTTTTTTCTGCTCATCCAGCTGCTGCAGCGCCTGTTCGATCTCTTCCCGCGTGCGGCAGCCGCGCACATCCATACACAGCGCCACCCGTTCCAGCTGGTTATCGCCCGCCTTGGAAAAGGCCGTGATGCTGGGCAGAAGTGCCGCCGGGATGTTGTCAATGCAGAAATAACCGATATCTTCCAGCGCATTCATAGCAACCGACTTTCCTGCACCGGAAAGTCCGCTGACGATCAACAGTTCCATGGATCCGATCCCGCTCCTTTTTGAATCTATCTTATTTCACGACCCGGATCTCTTTTTCCAGATCGTAGCCGGTCTTTTCCTTTACAATGGTGCGCACTTCGTCGCACAAAGCCAGCACATCGGCACAGGTGGCACCGCCCAGGTTCACCACAAAACCGCAGTGCTTGTCGCTTACGGCGGCACCGCCATGGCGGTAGCCCCGCAGGCCGCACTGGTCGATGAGGGCCGCCGCAAAAGCGCCCGCCGGGCGCTTAAAGGTGCTGCCGGCGCTGGGCTTGTCCAGCGGCTGTTTGTCGATGCGCTTCTGCATCAGCTCGTTCATCCGGGCCTTGATGGCATCCGGGTCGCCTTTTTCCAGGTGGAACACTGCGCCAAGGATGCAGGCACCATTCTCTTCAAACGCGCTGTACCGGTAGGAAAAATCCAGCTCGGACGCTTCACGGTCCACCCAGCGGCCGTCGGCGGTGAGATAGCTGACGGCTTCCAGCACATCCTTCATTTCGCCGCCGTAAGCACCGGCGTTCATGTAGACGGCACCGCCCACCGTGCCGGGGATGCCATAGGCAAATTCCAGCCCGGTGTAGCCGTGCTGGAGGGCAAATTTGCACAGCTCGGAAAGTTTCAGACCTGCCGGTGCCGAAATATAATCGCCGTCGGCATTCTGATAAATCGACAGTCCCATTCCCGCTGCTTCGGCAGAAACATCAATGACTGCTCCTCGAAAGCCCTCATCCGCAAACAGGATGTTGCTGCCATTGCCCAGCAGGTAATAGCGGATCTCCGCCTGTTTGCAGAACTGAACGGCCTGACAAAGCTGATCTTCATCCCGTGGCATCACAAACAGGTCGGCCGGGCCGCCAATGCGGAAAGTGCAGTGTGCCGAGAGCGGCTCGTTTTCTTTATAAAGGATTCCAGCCGCCTGCAGCTGCTGCTTGAGTTGTTCCATGGTGCGTGCTCCTTTAGTCCAGTTTATCGTCCAGACCCAGACGGATCAGCAGCTCCCTGGCCGCATTGTAACCCATCTTTTTCTGGCGGTTGTTGATGGCCGCGGTTTCCAGCACCACAGCAAGGTTGCGTCCGGGCGAGACCGGAATGCTGGTGCTGGGAATGCTGACGCCCAGAATGTCGTAATATTCGTTTTCCAGACCCGTACGCTGGTAATTCTTGGTGGGGTCCCAGGCTTCCAGCTGGACCACCAGGTCCAGGCTCTCGCTCAACTTGACTGCACCCACACCGAACACCCGGGCCACATTGACGATGCCGATGCCGCGCAGCTCAATGAAGTGGCGGATATTCTCCGGAGCGGTGCCCATGATCTGCCGGTTGGACACCTTGCGCAGCTCTACCGCATCGTCGGCCACCAGACGGTGCCCGCGCTTGACCAGCTCAATGGCCAGCTCGCTCTTGCCGATGCCGCTGTCGCCCAGGATCAGGATGCCCTCGCCGTACACCTCCACCAGCACGCCGTGGCGGGTGATGCGGGGAGCCAGCTCCAGGTTCAGCACGCTGATCAGGCTGCCCATCAGGGTGCAGGTCGTCTCGTTGGAGCGCAGCAGCGCCACGCTGTGCTTTTTGGCCAGCTCCAGCATTTCCGGGAACGGTTTCAACTCTTCGCTGCGGCCCACGATAACGGCCGGCGGCTGCTGGCGGAACAGCTGTTCCAGCGCCTCGTAGCGCTTTTCGGCCGAGAGTCCGGACAGAAAATTCATCTCTGCCAGACCCATGATCTGCAGACGAAGTTTATCAAAATAGTCATAGTATCCGGCCAGAAACAGACCCGGACGGTTGACCTCTGCGATCTCAACATTGATCTGGTCCAGTTCTTTGGGGGTATAGACCACCTCCAGGCTGACGCGCTCGGTCAGCGTTTTGAGCGAGACGTTGAACGTACCCATCCTTGTTCCTCCTGTGTTCTTGTGCCCGGCTGTGCGCCGGCATCCTTCTTCTTTTTATTATAGTAAAAAATCCGGACGATTACAACGCCTGTTCCCATCTTTTTCTATCCTGCGGACCAAGGCACGCTGCTGCGAAGAGGTCTGTCCGAGCTTCATGCAAAAAGATTTTACATTTACATGGATTTTACATTTGCTCGGTTTCGGATTTTACAATGCATCCACTATACTGAAACTCGGAAGAAAACATGTCAAATCAAAGTGAGGAAAATCCTTATGACTATTTTCAATGTCTTTTCTCTGCTGGGCGGCCTGGCCCTGTTCCTGTTCGGCATGGACATCATGGGCAAGGCGCTGGAAAAGCAGGCCGGCGGCCAGCTGCAGAAGATCCTGAGCAAGCTGACCGACAGCCCGCTCAAAGGTTTCTTTCTGGGTCTGTGCGTAACGGCCATCATCCAGAGCTCCAGCGCCACCACCGTCATGGTGGTCGGTTTTGTCAACAGCGGCATCATGGAGCTGCATCAGGCCATCGGCGTGATCATGGGCAGCAACGTGGGCACCACCGTCACCAGCTGGATCCTGAGCCTTTCGGGTCTGCAGGGTGACAGTGTGCTGATCAAGATGCTCAAACCCACTTCTTTCAGTCCTTTGCTTGCATTTATCGGCATTTTGCTGTATATGTGTAAGAGTGAGAAGAAAAAAGGTGTGGGCACCATCCTCATCGGCTTTGCCGTGCTGATGACCGGCATGACCACCATGTCCAACGCAGTGCTGCCGCTGCAGGGCGAAGAGTGGTTCACCAGCCTGTTCGTCCGCTTCTCCAACCCCATCCTTGGTGTGCTGGTGGGCGCACTGGTCACCGGCATCATCCAGAGTTCCAGCGCCAGTGTGGGCATTCTGCAGGCACTGAGCGCCACCGGCGTGATCACCTACGGCAGTGCCATCCCAATCATCATGGGCCAGAACATCGGCACCTGTGTCACGGCGCTGATCTCCTCGGTGGGTGCCACCAAGAATGCCCGCCGGGCCGCCATGGTGCACCTGTACTTCAACATCATCGGCGTGACCATCTTCCTGTTTGGTTTCTACGGTCTGAACGCCGTGTGCCACTTTGCCTTTGTGGATTCCACCATTGAAGCCTGGGGCATCGCCGTGGTGCACTCCGCCTTCAACATCCTGGCCACCCTCATCCTGCTGCCTTTTGCCAACGGGCTGGAAAAGCTGGCCATCCTCACCATCCCGGACTCCCCGGAAAAAGAGAGCTTTGCCCTGCTGGACGAGCGTCTGCTGAACACCCCGGCTGTGGCCGTGGAGCGCGCCCGCAGCGCCACCGCCGACATGGCAGAGCTGGCCCGCGTGGGCGTGGTGCAGGCCATGAGCCTGACCCACCAGTGGAACGACGAGCTGGCCCAGAAAGTGCGTGACGAGGAAAGCACCGTGGACCGTTATGAGGACGCTCTGGGCACCTACCTTGTCAAGCTGTCCGGCCGCGAGCTGAGCCACGCCGACAGCCAGAGCGTGAATACCCTGCTGCACACCATCAGCGATTTCGAGCGCATCAGTGACCACTCGGTCAACCTGCTGGAATCCGCGGAGGAAATGCACCAGAAGAGCATTGAATTTTCCAAGGACGCACAAGAGGAGCTGCAGGTGCTGGAAGATGCCGTGCAGGATATCCTGAGCCGCACCACCGACGCCTTCCGCAAGGGAGACCTGCACCTGGCCAGCAAGGTAGAGCCGCTGGAAGCTGTGGTCAACGAGCTGGTGCGTGCCATCAAGGCACACCACATCGCCCGCCTGCAGACCGGCAGCTGCTCCATTGAGTACGGCTTTGTGCTGGACGATCTGCTGACCAACTACGAGCGTGTGTGCGACCACTGCAGCAATGTAGCTGTCGCTCAGATCGAGGTAGCACAGGACAGTTTTGACACCCACGCTTACCTCAACGATCTGCGTCATGGCAAAGATACCAAGGAGAGCGAAGAATTTCATCGTCGACTGGACAAATACCGGGAGCGGTATCTCTTCCCGGACAATCAATCTGCGGAGGAATTTGACAAATGATCTATATCGTAGAAGATGATGACGCCATCCGTGAGCTGGAGCAGTATGCCCTGCAGTCCAACGGTTATGAAGTGGCCAGCTTTGCCAGTTCCGAACCGTTCTGGCAGGCCATGCGCACCGAAGCCCCGGAGCTTGTGATCCTGGACGTGATGCTGCCCGGCGAGGATGGGTTCTCCATCCTGAAAAAGCTGCGCAACACCCCTTCCCTGCACCGGCTGCCCATCATCATGGTCACAGCCAAATCCAGCGAGCTGGACACCGTGCGCGGGCTGGACTGCGGTGCCGACGACTACATTTCCAAGCCGTTCGGCATCATGGAGTTCCTCAGCCGGGTGCGTGCTTCTCTGCGCCGGGCGGCTCCGGAGGAACGGCCCAATGTGCTCAGCTTCCATGAGATCCTGCTGGACAATGCACGTCACAGCGTGACGGTGAACAACCAGCCCGTCGAACTGACCTACAAAGAATACAGCCTGCTGTGCCTTCTGCTGGAGAACACCAACCTTGTGGTGACCCGCGAGACGATTTTGCAGGTGGTGTGGGGCACCGACATTTCGGTGGAAAGCCGCACCGTGGACATGCACATCCGCACCCTGCGCAAAAAGCTGGGCGATGCCGGACGCTACATTGGCACCATCCGCAAGGTGGGCTACAAGCTGGCCGATGACGAGGAGGCTGGAGACGAATGAAGCCGCACAGCATGGAAGAAAAAATCAGCTACCGGCTGTTCCTCATGGGCTTTCTGGGGCTGCTGTTCACCGCAGCACTGTGCATCTTTGTCTTTCACCGGGCTTTTACCGCCCAGGCCTGGGATGACCTGGAAAAAGAGAGCGATCTCATCCGTGCCGGGTATGACCTGACCAGCGAGCCGCAGCAGCTTTCTTTCTTTGTGACCGGCGACCTGCGCATTACGCTGATCTCCCCGGACGGCGACGTGATCTTTGAGTCTGCCACCGATCAGCCCATGGAGAACCATCTTACCCGTCCGGAGATCGTGCAGGCGCTGCAGGGCAGCATCGGCAAGGACATCCGTGATTCCCAGACCATGGGATATGAGACCTATTATTATGCCGTGCAGCTGCCCGGCGGCAACATCCTGCGCGTGGCGCAGGACGCCGAAACGGTGTGGTCGGTCTACGACGGAGCCCTGCCGGCCATCGTGCTGAGCTGCGTTGCCCTGATGTTGGCTGCCGCGATCCTATCCACCCTGCTCACCCGCGCCCTTGTGCAGCCGGTGCTGAACATGACCGAGGATCTGGACCACATTCAGGATAAGGTCCCGTACAAGGAACTGATCCCCTTTGCCGAGAGCATCCATGCCGACCGCATCCTGCGGGAAAACAACGAGAAGATGCGGCAGGATTTCACCGCCAATGTGAGCCACGAGCTCAAGACCCCGCTGACCAGCATTTCCGGGTATGCGGAACTGATTGAGACCGGCATCGCCAAGCCGGAGGATGTGCCCGGTTTTGCCCAGAAGATTCATGGCGAAGCCAGCCGGATGATCCAGCTGGTGAACGATATCCTGCAGCTGTCCAGCCTGGACAACGCCTCCGAGACCTCCTCCATGCCGGAAATGGAGGTCGTGGACCTGCTGGACGTGGTCAAGGAGTGTGTGGAGCGTCAGAAGCTGAACGCCCGCCACGCCTACATCACCCTGACCTATCTGGGCGAGAGCGCACCGGTGCGGGGCAACCGCAATCTGTTGGATGAATTGTGCCAGAACCTGTGTGACAACGCCATCCGCTACAACCGCCCCGGCGGCAAGGTGCAGATCGTGACAGCCTGCACCCGGGACGGCCATTGCAGCCTGACCGTGACCGACAACGGCATCGGCATCCCGCGCGAGTCGCAGAGCAGTGTGTTCGAGCGCTTCTACCGGGTGGACAAGAGCCGCAGCAAGGCCACCGGCGGCACCGGTCTGGGGCTGGCCATCGTCAAGCACATTGCCCTCATCCACGGGGCCCGCATCAAGCTGGAAAGTCAGGTGGACGTCGGCACGACCATCACGGTCACCTTCCCCACGGCATCCTGATTTTTCAAGCACCCAGAAATACAACGTCTGCCTGCAGCTGCGGGCAGGCGTTTTTTGTTGGGTCAAACCCGTCGGGAGAGCCTGTGCGCAGCAGACTGTGCTCCTGCAGATGCAGCAGGTCTGTCCCCTGCTGCCAGCAGGAACGTACCACCCCAAGGCAAAGCTCTTCCAACTGTTGACACTGTGCCGCATCCGGCTGCGGCGTGCCGTAGGCCGTCTGGCAGTCCAGACGCAGGGTGGCCGTCTGCTTCCGGAGAGCAACTGAGACGGTGCACCGCCGGATGGTCACACGCTTTCCTTGCAGCCAGAAGGTTCGTTTGCCCGGTGTGCCCGTCAGCAGAAGAAACGCCTCTGTCTCGTTTTCTGTCAGGCGCTGCACCGCACCGCTCCCGGTGCGGAAGGCCCCGCTGCCAGAAACCATCACTTTCCCTTCCTGTGCTTCGGGCAAGCAAAGCACAGGAAGCAGCATGCTTTCCTCGTGTGCATACAGCCGGGGCATTGCCGCCGAGCCCGCTTTGAGTTTGTCCAGCAGTTTGTCGGGCAGCGTCTCCGTTTTTCCGCACGACTGCAAGAGTATTTCCAGATCAAATTCCGTGCAGGAAAGTCGGGCCGCTGTGCGCCCGTAGCCGCGTTCCAGCACAAGTGCTTCGTATGCAGAGAGCACGCCGTCGTCCGTCTGCACCGGGAAAAGCAAATAGTCACACAGGCGGTAATCGGCCGTCTGCGGCAGGGCTGCTTCGGCGGCGGCAAGAGCTGTTTCCGATGTCTGCCCTCGGCCATCGGCGATGCGCAGTGCGGCTGAGGCATCGGCTGCGTCGGCTGCCGCTTCCGGTGACTGATACAAAAGCCCCACCGACCAGGTCTGTTCCTTCTGTTCCAGATAAACCACCCGTATCATACTTTTTTCGGTGGTCTCACAGCGCAGGAACAGCAGGCACCAGCCGACAAGCACCGCATAAAGCAGAATTCGGACCCATCGCCGCTTCATTGCCGCACTTCCTTTCGCTTTTGTATGGCGTACTCCTGCCCCAGCATCCGGATGGCCGTGCACAGCACCCCGATGCGAAAAATCGCGCAGGTCAGCCAGACCAGCAGCAGCGCCGCGTCCAGCCGGGAAAATGTCCCGGTGCTCCATGCACGCAGCAATTCCCGCGATGGATATGTCCGACCAAACACCAGTGCCATGCCAAGCGTTGCCGCCGTTTGTACAAGGGCTGTGAGAATGGGCAGGCAGACACCACGCCGCTCCTCCCGGCCGCAGAGCAGCGGTACCGCAAAGTATTCCGCATAGACCGGAACGGTGAATGCCGTGCTCTGCGGCGCAGCCTGCGCAAACAGCCCGGCCCAGTGCATCTGCCGGGCCAGCCCCAGCAGACACACCGCGCTTCCCACCGCCACAAACCACCACAACACCTGCGCCGGGGCACTCCATGCGCGGGCAGGCATCTGCCAGCCCACCCAGAGCAGCAGCGGCAAAAACCCCAGCAATGCCAGCGAAGAAAACTCTTCCCGGCAGACTTGCAGAGCCTTCCAGAACATTCCTGCCAGTTCCACCGCCAGCCAGACCTGCAGGCAAAATGCAGCTGCCCAGGCGGCAGGCTTTGGCGGGCCGGACTGCCAAAACCGACTGGTCAAAGCAGAAAGTATCATCAGCAGTACTGCAGCCAGCACCTCCTGCCAGAGGAGTGCCCGGGGCGAACTGCATACCGGCAGACGCTCTGCCGCCGCCGCGGCAAAGATGCTGAGGGTCACTGCCGGCAATGAAAATTTGTCCTGCGTTTTATTCATGCGCGGGGCCTCCGTTTTTGCCAGATGTTGAACCCCTTGCGGGACAGGTGCCGATAGTTGCGCCGGATGACGCCGTCCTCGGCCAGCGGGCTTTGCGGGAACGGATGCTGTGCAAGATACGGCACCCCCAGCATCCCGGTGCCGGACAGGCTGAGCAGCAGCACAAAAAAAGCCCCGGCCAGTCCCACCGGCCCGGCAAGCCCCGCAGCCACCACCACCCCGATGCGCAGCAGGGTGGCTGGTTCGTACAAAGCGGGCGTGACGAACACCGCAATGGACGTAATGCTGGCCACAAAGATGACCGGGGTGCTCATCAGGCCGGTGGCAATGGCGGCATCGCCCAGAATGAGGGCGGCCACCAGACTGACCGAATGCCCCAGCGACTGCGGCATCCGCAGCCCGGCCTCCCGGATAACTTCCAGCAGCAGGATGACCAGCAGCATTTCTGCAAACAAGGGCAGCGGCGTAGCCTTTTCGGCGGCTTCGATCTTATACAGCAATTGGGGCGGGATCAGCTCCGGCAGATAGACCGCCAGACAAACGAACGCCCCCGGCAGAAAGACCGTGAGGTAAAAGGAAGCATAGTTCAGCACCCGCAAGAAGGAGGCGAACACAGCAGTGGACGCGTAGTCGTCCAAGCATTCAAAGTTTTCACAGAAGAGCGCCGGCAGCACCATGGCCGACGGGCTGCCGTTGACCAGCACTACAATGCGGCCCTCGCACAGTTTGGCCGAAGCCGCCGCCGGGCGCTGGGTGTAGCTGACCGGAGTGAACAGCCGTGCCCGGCTGGGCAGGAGCCACGGTACAAAATAGCTGCTGTCCAGCAGCAGCTCCGGCTTTGCAGCGGCAAGGGTCTGCCGTACCTGGCGCACCATGGCAGGGTCTGCTTTGCCCCTGCAGTAGCAAATAGCGTACTCTGTCCCTGCGGCGGTGTCGGCCTGCGCCACCTCCAACACCAGATCATCGGTACGGACCAGACGGCGCAGCAGGCTCAGGTTCACCCGCAGCAGGTCGGCAAAGCCCTCCCGCGAGCCGCGCAGGTTGCCCTCCCCTTCCGGCTCGTCCACCGAGCGGTACTTGAGGGCCTGCACCGAAAAGGCAATGCCTTTCGCACAGCCATCCAATAGCAGCACTGCCATGCCTGCCGTTAACCGCTTGACAAGATCCGGCAGATCCTCCACCGGGGTGCTCTCGGCCAGGGAAGCGGAACCATGCAGGATGCGCTCATACACTTCCTGCCCGGTGCATGGGCAGGGCTGCTGCAGCGCCTGCCGACTGGCCGCGTCCAACAGCAGCTCCCACAGTGAATCCAGACTGGCCATGCCGTCAAACAGCACAATGCAGCCCCGGCAATGATAAATCATGATTTCCTTGGCATAATAATCCGCAGAGGCACCGAACCGGGCGTCCAGCTCTGCCAGATTTTCGGCCAGATGCAACGACAACTGCTGCACACAACATCCACTCCTTTGCACAGCAGTATGCCCGCCCGGAGCCGGTTCCATACCGGCGGGTGCTGACAGGAGGTTTCCACGATGAAGTTGTTGATCTTCCGCACGATTTTGATCTACCTGTGCGTGCTGTTTGCCATGCGGCTGATGGGCAAGCGTCAGCTGGGGGAACTGCAGCCCGAAGAGCTGGTGTCCACCATCCTGATCTCCAATCTGGCGTCCATCTCCATTGAATCGGAGGATGTTCCGGTGACGGCCAGCCTGATCCCACTGTTTCTCATTGCTGCGCTGGAACTGCTGGGCTCGGCGCTGAGCTTCCGCAGCCAGAAGTTTTTCAATCTGTTGTCCGGGCGGCCCAAAACCGTGATCCTGAACGGAGAGATCGACCAGACCGCTCTGCGCACCCTGCGCCTGACGGTGGCCGACCTGATGGAAGCGCTGCGCGGCAAGGACGTCTTTGATCCGCGGGATGTGTCCTACGCGGTTATTGAGACGAACGGGACTCTTTCGGTGGCACTGCGGCCGGAAAAGGAACCTGCGCGGCTGGCTGACCTGCAGCTGCGGGTGGAGCACTGCCACGCAACCATCCCCTTTGTGCTGGATGGGCAGGTGCTGGAGGACAACCTGCACTGGTGCGGCAAAGACCGTGCCTGGCTGGAACGCACGGCGCAGGCCAATACCCTGCTGCCGCAGGAAATCCTGCTTCTTGTCGGCAATGAGACCGAGGACTATTTTCTTTTGAAAAAGGAGCGCCGCGCTACGGCGCATGAGGGCCGGAAATGAAACGGATCTACGCCTGCTTTGCCATCGTGGCCGCTTTGCTGGCCACTGCCTTTTACAGCAGCTTTCAGGTACAGCGCTTTGCCGATGACATTTCCACCGACCTGGACTGTGCCATTGAGGCCATTCGCAACAGTGACCTACCCACCGCCCGGCAGGCACTGGCTCGCGGGGCCGACCGGTGTGACCGGATGCGGGAAAAGATGAACCACCTGCTGCGCACGGAGGATTTTACCGAGCTGGAAGCAGCCCTGCGCACCGCCGACGGGCACCTGGAGCAGAACGCCCCCGAAGAAGCCTTTGGGGAGCTGCGCCGGGCACAGGTACGGGTGGAAACACTGCAATGGCTGGCCCGGCGGTTTGTGTAAACACAAAAAGCACCGCTTCCCTGCTGAACTGTACCCCATTTGTTAGACAGTATGGTATACTGTTTAGGAAATGGGGTGTTTTTGTAT
>ONZU01001099.1_pt1 | contig 16938 bp, 18 predicted proteins | sample 1671161 | NCBI WGS metagenome assembly ONZU01 (sample SAMN06348128, study PRJEB24527) | human gut metagenome | biome: human gut; feature: ankylosing spondylitis patient; material: feces | host: Homo sapiens | place: China | collected 2015-10
AAGTAAATGTTGCAACATCCCTGCAATATCATACCCGTAGTTCTCTCCTGTCGCCCAACCGGCTCCTTCCGGGTTCTCTTTCTGTCCCAGCCATTGTACATAAGGTGCGGAAGCTTTTTTCACATATTCATAACGGTTATCCACGCAAGTCTGATTCAGCGGTTCATCTGTCGCATAGGCCTTCAGATGCTGTATCTGTGCCCGCACTCCTGTTCTGACATCCGGATAAGAATTTCCCGGCACTCCTCCCCCGGTTGTTCCTATTCCGGCAAAATTGAACTGTTCAATACTTACATCACCGCCAAACTGAAGAAATCCAGTCTCTTTCATTGCCTGGGTAAATGCAACCTCTGCCCGGATGTCTTCTGCCTCTGCTTCTTCACAGTAGATCTGGCAGAATGTTTCTATGGTATCTGCTCCACCTTTTGCCAGTTCTTCCGACGGATATTCGTATCCCGATTGATTGAAATAATCTGCAAGCTCATCCACCGTAACAACACTCTCCCCCATAACCGGATACTGCCCGGCCGGAGAACACATCTGTGCTGTTATTGCTACGCTGTCAGTTTGTGCAACTTCTTCTATCGAATCTGTTGCCTCTTCCGCAACTCCTTCCTTTTCGTTTTGTATGTCAGAATCTGATTTCTGTTCTACTTCTGACTGTTTCATAACATTATTTTTCTGGTTCTGAGGAATCATTCCGTTTCTTCCTGCCATTGCCAGAATCACTACCAGAAAAACTCCCATTGCTGCTTCTATATAAATAGGTAATCTCATTTCACGCTTCCTGTCCATTTCTCAGGTATTTGATATAGTATATACAACAATTCTTTCAGATAACACTCAATTAATAAATAGGTACCGTTACCCGAGAACTTTAAAAATATACCTAAAAAAGAAGCAAAAGAGAGTGTAAAAAAAGAAGCTACAATACGCAGCTTCTCTTTTACTTCTTTTTTATGCTTATTATTTCCACAATTTCTTGTAGATTTCAATAACATCTTCCTTATTTGGTACTCTCGGGTTTGTTGCTGTACATCCATCTTCAAGTGCGGCATCTGCCATACTGTCGATTGCATTGAAGTACTCTTCCTCTGAGATTGTACCCATCTGAGAGATTGACAGCGGAATATCCATCTCTTTTAACATAAACTGTACCCAGTTTACAAGTGAGCGCACTGTCATAATCTTATTATAACTGCTCAATCCAAGGATCTGAGCTACGGTTGCATAACGCTTAACAGCCGGAAGATATTCTTTCTGACTCTTACTATGTTTATTGATATCACTGTTGAATTCAATGATATGTGGAAGAAGCATTGCGTTCGCACGTCCGTGTGGGATGTGGAACTTTGCACCTAACTGATGAGCCATACCATGGTTCAGTCCGAGAGATGCTGAGTTGAATGCCAATCCTGCCAGACAGGATGCAGAATGCATCTTCTGACGTGCATGAGTATCATTTCCATCCAGATATGCTCTGAGAAGGAATACTCCAACCAACTCAATTGATTTCTCTGCAAGTGCTGTTGAGAAATCACTTCTATCTGTACTTACGCATGCCTCAAGTGCGTGTGTAAATACGTCCATTCCTGTATCTGCTGTAATCGCCGCTGGCACACTCTTTACAAGTTCTGCATCGAGGATTGCCTCGTCCGGTGTCAATTCCCAGGATACAAGTGGATATTTTCTCTGCTCTGCCGGGTCTGATACAACGGCAAATGAAGTTACCTCTGATCCTGTACCGCTTGTTGTCGGGATTGCGATCAGCCCTACCTCTGCGTAATGATCTACGCGAAGTGCAAATTCACGGATTGACTTGGAGGAGTCAATTGCTGATCCGCCACCAACTGCAACAATTGCATCCGGCTTATATTCAAGCATCTTCTTAACACCGAGACTGATCTTCTCAATCGGTGGATCCGGAACAATATCCTGAAAGATATCATATTCCTTACCTGCTTTTTTGATTGGATCGAGAATCAGGTTCAGATTTTTGCTTTTCGCCATAAATGGGTCTGTAACGATCAGGATCTTCTTATATGGCACTTCTGCCAGTCGATCCAGCGCATTATCTCCAAAATTTACTCTAGTTTTAATCTGAAAGCTTTTCATAACTGCCCTTCCTTACTTTGGATAGATACATTTTACACCAATCTTATCAAAATGCTGAAGCCATCTTGTTTCCGGCTTTGCATCCGTAACTATAGTTGTGATCTGATCTAATGAACCTATCTCAGCAAATGCTACTTGATCGAACTTACTGCTGTCTACAGCAAGAATTTTTTCTTTTGCTCTTGTCAGCATTGTTCGCTTATTATTCGCATGCAGATCATCTGAATCTGTAAGTCCAGCGTTCATATCGATTCCCTTTGCAGAGATAATTGCCTTATCTACATGATAAGATCGAAGCATCCGGTCTGTCTGATAACCTACCAGTGCAAAGGATCCTTCTCTTGACTCTCCTCCGGTAGAGAGAACCTTCCAATCCTGCGCCCCAAAAAGCTCTATGATAATCTCCACAGAGTTTGTGAGCACGGTAAGATTCTTCTTTCCCTGTTCGAGAAGCGTCTTTGCAACATACACTGCTGTAGAACTTGCATCAAGCATGATGCTGTCCCCATCTTTGATCTGTTCACTCACCAGTTCCGCAATATGCTGTTTACCAACAATATTGCGATTCTTTCTGATGTTGAACGGAAGCTCGATATTCACATTTTCATTGATCACGGCACCGCCATAGCTTTTTATGGCGAAACCGTCCTGAACCAGTTTATCGAGGTCTCTTCGGATTGTCTCCTCGGAAACCTCGTAAATCTGACTCAGTTCGCTTACTACGACTCTTCTGTCGTTCTGCAATTTTTCTAATATTTCATTTCTTCTCTCTATCGCAAGCATCTAACTGCCTCCTGCCCTAAGTCCAATATAATGTTACTGGTATTGAACTATAATTCCCTCAGACATTAAAGCAGAGTTCATTATAAGATTGCGTCGCGAATCTGAGCATCCGGATGAGCAATAACGGAAGAGTCAAGGAACATTCCTCTATCTTTGATTGCTTCCTTAGCTTTTTCGATTGCAGCTTCTACAGCAGCCACTTCACCAGTGAGCAGCATGTAGGATTTTCCGCACATACCACGTGCGATACGAAGCTCGATCAAATCAACGATAGCCGTCTTCGCAGCCTCATCAGCAGCTACAATAATTGAAGATGCATCGTATGTCTCCATAATACCAAGAGCGGATACGTCTTCAATATGTGCAGCACCGTAGATTGCCGGGAAGATGGACTCGTGCGGATTACCGAGCACAAAACTGTCGATCAGGTGAAGACCATGCATCTCTTTTGCATTATCCACTGCTGCTTTAACGGCACTTAAGTCACCTGTAATGATCGCGATATATTTGCCCGGACATACTGTCTGTGCTTCGATTATGCTGACTTCAGAAGTCTTTACCATAGCATCAGCTGCGGTAATACCTGCTGAAACAGTCTTATATTCTACCATTCCAATAGCCTTACTCATTGCCTGCACGTCCTTCCTGAGATTCTATGACAATATATTTCTCATTTACTTCTGTAACTAAACCATTCACGGATGCGTGGATTCCAACGCTTAATCCCTTTCCTGGTTCAGCAATCATCTGTCCTTTAGTTACCATGTCGCCTGCTTTCACAATTGCAGAAGCAGGTGCTCCAATATGCTGACTTAACAGAATACGTACTGTCTTAACCGGCACTGCTGATTCATCAAGCGGTGCTTCACGGTTATATCTCGTAAGATCAAGACGCGCCATAAGTCTCTCCATCGGAACTTTTCTGTATTCTCTTTCCGGTCCTACAGGTTTTGCTTCTACTTTCGGAGGACGGATTCCGTTTGCACGAAGACCTCCCTTGTACTCTGCCATAAGACTTCTTGGTGAAAGTCCCTGGAAACAGGAATACATCTCACAAAGTCCGCAGGATGAGCAGAACAACGTATTGATGAAGATGTTCGGCTCCTGTACATCCTTGCATGTTGCTGCAAGCATAAATTTATTTGGCTCAATCGGATGTCCTAACAGATGTCTTGGACATAAGTCTGTACACATTGTACACTGGCAACAGCAAGCTGCTGCTCTCTTCATATCGATTGAGTTTTTCTTTAATTTCTTCTGAATGATGTGATGGTCTTTCGGAAGAACAAGGATTGCATTTGTTGTCTTTGTAACAGGCTGCGCTCCTGTTCCGATATTACCCATCATAGGTCCACCAACGAAGTAAACTGCATCTTTTGTAGTTACACCGCCGGCAAGAGCTACTACCTCTTCCAGTGGTGTTCCGATTGGAACACGTACTGTGATCGGGTGCTCTACCTCAGCTACTACTGATACAAGCTTGTCCTCAACGGGTGTCTTCTCATTCAGTGCTCTGTATACATTGTAAACTGTCTCTACGTTGAATACAGCTACGCCGCTTTCGATTGGAAGTCCGCCCGGTCTTACAACTTTACCTGTTGTCTCATAAATAAGAACAACCTCATCACCTGCCGGATATACTTCATCCAACAGTCCAAGTCTTACTTCCGGATACTGTCCCATAACGGCCTTTACAGCTTCGATCGTTGCTGTGTAAGCTTTCTTAATACCAATGATGACTTCTTTCGCACCGACTGTCTCGCCGATCATATGAAATGTATCAATGATCTCCTTTGCATATTTCTCAAGGAGCTGTCTGTGAAGTCGAAGCAGTGGCTCACACTCTGCACAGTTCAGAATGATTGTCTCTGCACGTTCATCTAATTTAGCATATGTAGGAAAGCCTGCACCACCAGCACCAACGATACCGTTCTGCTGCAATATGCTGCTTAATTCTTTCATATCCATAATTTCACTACTCCAGTCCTAATCCTTCGTCAATAATTCCAACGATTGCAGCATCGATCGGTGCTTCCGGCATACCACTTCCGATTCTCGCAGCACTTCCCTGTACAACCAGAACGTATTCGCCGATTCCTGCGCCGATCTTATCGATTGCAATGATCTGTTTTGCTCCCTGACGCATATGATCTGCCACTTCTACAATCATGAATTTATTTCCGACTAAGTTTTCATTCTTGCGTGTTGATACAACACTGCCAACAACTTTTCCCATTAACATGATACAATCCTCACGGTATCCCCGCTCTTAATCTGCGCTGCATTTGCTTCATCTGTATCGATGTGCATCTCAAGTGTAAAGCTGTCATCTACACGGATCTGTACGTTGTTAAAGATGGTTCCTCTCTCATTATCTGCTTTTACAGATACGATATCACCATCATGAACTCCTGCTGCCATCGCATCTTTCGGAGCCATGTGAATATGTCTCTTCGCAACAATGCATCCCTCGTTCAGATACACCGCACCTTTTGGTCCGATGATCGCGATTGGTGCGCTTCCTGCAATATTTCCTGATTCTCTGATTGGTGCTTTTACACCGAGGCTGATTGCATCTGTTGCAGAAATCTCTACCTGAGTATTCTTTCTGACTGGTCCAAGAACTCTTACATTCTCGATTGCTCTTAATTTAAGACCAACAATTGTAACCTTTTCGTTTGATGCAAACTGTCCACCCATAAGTTCTTTGAACTTTGTAAGATGGTAGCCTTCTCCAAACAGAATCTCGACATGCTCCTGTGTGAGATGGATATGTCTTGCGGACACTCCGATTGGAACGAGAAAACCTTCTCCAGACTGAGCAGCATTCTTTTTCTCTACTGCTTCGAGAACCATTTTTGTAATTAATTCCACATTACTGTTATCCATATTTGTGTCTCCTCGCAAAGTGGATTGCTCCACTTACTTATTTAAGCACTCTCAGGGGATCAGCGCCCGGCGCTTAATCCCCTGAAAGTACCGGTTTTATTTACCTTTGACTATTATTTGATCTGTGGAAGAATCTTCTCAACATCTGTATGTGGTCTTGGGATTACATGTGTAGCTACAAGCTCTCCAAGTCTTCCTGCTGACTCTGCTCCAGACTCAACTGCTGATTTAACTGCTCCAACGTCTCCACGAACCATAACTGTTACAAGACCGGATCCGATCTTCTCTGTTCCAACGAGTGCTACGTTAGCAGCCTTTAACATTGAATCTGCTGCCTCGATAGATGCTACAAGTCCTCTTGTTTCAACCATTCCTAATGCTTCCTGTGACATTCTGCGTTCCTCCTTCTGAACTTCCGGTTTCTTCTGAACCGTTTCTACCTTTTGCGCCGTCTTTTTTACTCTGCGTACAGTTTTGGCTGGCGCTTTGGCTGTTGTTGTTTTCTTTTCTTTTTCGTCTGCCATCTGTAGCTGCCTCCTATACAACCTTGTTTACACTTGTGTTAATGATTCTCAAGATCTCCTCGTGAGGACTTGGGATCACTACTGTGCTCACTGGTTTTTTGATTCCATTCTGCTCGGCAGCTTCAATGGCCTGCGCAACTGCGGATACATCACCACGAATTATGATCGTGACAAGTCTTCCACCCAGTTTTTTCTCCCATGTAACGAACTGCACATCAGCAGTCTTGCACATGATATCCACGGCTACCACTGCTGCCGTAACGCTTGGGATTTCAAAGAATCCATACGCTTTTCCCATGAGACTGCTCCTTTTCTAGCTGTTTGACTTCAAACTATACTGTAGGAAGGATCTTCTCAACGTCGTTGTGTGGTCTTGGGATTACGTGTGTAGCTACGAGTTCTCCAAGTCTTCCAGCTGCGTCAGCACCTGTCTCAACTGCTGCTTTAACAGCTCCAACATCTCCACGAACCATAACTGTTACAAGTCCGGATCCGATCTTCTCTGTTCCTACAAGTGTAACCTCTGCTGCTTTTGTCATTGCATCTGCTGCCTCGATTGCTGCTGTAAGTCCTCTTGTTTCTACCATTCCTAATGCAAGCTGTGCCATTGCCATTGTAATATCCTCCTAAATTTCTTCGACTTCTTCGTCTGTTACTTTGTGTGGTGTTCCTTTATCAAATGCGTTAAGCTTAAGCATCTTCTCAGTGTCCTCAGTCGGTCTTGAGATCTTATACTTTGTGACAATTCCTGTCATTGACTCTGCTTTCGCTGTAGCAGCCTCAAGTGCTGCCTCCACATCTGCAACCTGTCCGCGGAACTTGACCATTACGATCAACGGTACAGGCAATTCGTCTGCATTCGCAGGTTTATTTTTATCGAAGTTCTCCAGTCTTACATTTCCTGCTTTACATCCGGCGTCAGCCGCTGCAAATGCCGTTGCAAGTCCGAATACTTCCAGCATACCTACTGCTTCCATACTCTCTCACCTTATTTGTTGATGATTGCAATCTTAAGACCTTTCATAGCCAGGTTTGTCTGGTGAGCCTCATTGATCTGCTCGAGCGGGAACTCATGTGTGATCAGATCATCCATCGGAAGTCCGATTGCTTTTGCTCTCTTAAGGAAATCAAATGTAGTTGCATAATCTCTCAGAGTGTATACCCATGAGCCAACCAGTGTGATTTCTTTTGAGCAAAGATCGAAGTGTGGGTTGATTGTTGCATCTCCACCATTGATAAAGAATCCAAGCTCACAAAGTCCACCACCATTGCGGATGAATTTGTAAATGTTGGCATGAGCGATCGGTGATCCTGTACACTGGAATGCGAAGTCAGCAGCATGTCCGCCGAATGCATCTTTTACTCCCTGTGCAAGTGCATCGATTCCCTGGAAATCTTTGAAGTTAACTGACTTCTCAGCTCCCATTCTCTTAGCAAAGTCAAGTCTCTTCTGCTCTCCGTCTACAGCTACGATATTCTCAATACCCATTGTACGAAGAACTGCGATACAGATCAGTCCGATCGGTCCACATCCCTGAACAACAACTCTGCTGTTGAATCTTAAGATTCCTGTTGTCTTAGCTCTTTCTACTGCATGTACAAGTACTGCACATGGCTCGATCAGTACACGGGATTTCAGATCCAGATCACTTACGTTGAATACTGTAGATCCCTCACGGATCAGGATGTAATCTGAGAACCATCCATTCAGATGAACATCATCGTCCGGGAGAAGTCCGTATACATCAGCTCCGCCTACGTTCTGTTTGTTGAGGTCGTACATTGTGATCTCCGGATCATCCTTGAAGATCATACATGTAACAACTTTATCTCCAAGATTCAGAGCTTTTCCAGCGCTGTCAACTTTAACGTTTTTACCCATCTTAACGATCTCACCTGTTCCCTCATGTCCGAGTACTACAGGAATAAGGCTGAATGGGTCTCTCTTGAATTCGTGAGCGTCTGTTCCACAAACACCACATCCTTCAACTTTAACAAGAATATCTCCGTCACCAACTTCCGGCATCGGATACTCTTTGATTTCAAAATGCTCAAGTGCTGTAAGCATAGCTACGTGAGCTGTCTTTGGAATTTCATTTCCTGCTGCTTTCTGTGCCGGAGCTGCTTCTGGAACTTTCTTTTCCAGCATGCTCTCAAGTACCTGTTTTACAACAGCTTCTACATTAGCAGAATTCATTTCCATTGTCTATACCTCCGTTATCTTATACATAAGCTGTCTGTCATTACGCAACGTCTTCTCTTTGTGAAGCTGCTTGCGCTTGTAAGTCCTTCACCAGTTCTGCTGGCAATTGTAAATGTACAGAAGCCTTCGCCTCCGAATCCAAGTGCCGCATAGGATGGTCCGTTCTTAACAAGAATTGCTGTGTCAATTGCTTTTGCATATTTTGTAATACGATCTACATTCTTGGAATGAATGTGAGCGGAATGTCTGTTACCATGCTCAAGCCATACAGCCTGCTCTACAGCATCGTCGAAATCTTTCGCTCTTACTACACCAAGAATTGGCATCATAAGCTCTGTTGCGATCAGTGGGTGTTCCTTTGGTCCTTCAAATGTAATACATCTGATATTGTCCGGAACTGTAACTCCGATCATTCCAAGCAGTGTCTTTGCATCACGTCCAACACATTTTCTGTTCAGCTTTCCGCCTGCAAGAACTACATTTGTCAGTGCATCCTGCTCTTCCTTGGAAGCCAGGTAGCATCCCTGCTCATTTACCATGTAGTGCATCAGTTCATCAACGATAGAATCAACTGCAACAATCTCTTTTTCTGCGATACACGGAAGGTTGTTATCAAATGTACATCCGTTTACAATGTCCTCAGCTGCCTTACGGATATCTGCTGTCTCATCAACGAGTGCCGGTGGGTTACCTGCTCCAGCTCCGATTCCTCTTCTTCCTGAAGAAAGAACTGCTGTAACAACTCCCGGACCTCCTGTTGCAGCGATCAGCTGAATTGCAGGATGTTTCATCATGATGTTACTTGTCTCAAGTGTCGGATGCTCTACTGTACAAGCAATGTTGTCCGGTCCACCAACCTCAACAGATGCTTCGTTCAGAAGATTAACTGCGTAGATTGATGTTTTGATTGCTGCCGGATGTGGGTTAAATACTACTGTATTTCCACCTGCGAACATTCCGATTGTGTTACAGAGAACTGTCTCACTTGGGTTTGTACAAGGTGTGATCGCTCCGATTACTCCGAACGGTCCCATCTCGATCAATGTAAGACCTCTGTCTCCTGACCATGCCTGTGTAGTGATATCCTCTGTTCCCGGAGTCTTCTCAGCTACAAGCTGGTGTTTTAAAATTTTATGTCCGACATTTCCCATGCCAGTCTCCTGAACTCCCATGCGGGCCAGGATTTCTGCATTCTCCTTGATCTTTTTACGGATGTTGGAGATAACTTTCTCTCTGTGATCCAGTGACATCTTAGCCACGATCTTCTGGGACGCTTTCGCTGCCTCAATGGCCTCGTTCATATCCTTGAATACACCGCGGTCTCCCTGTACATCAGAAGCGATCTGCATCTTTGCAAGAACGTCCTGTACGATGTCCTGAACCATCTGTTCATTTATAGACACTCTAATACCTCCTTGAAGACTTGTTTTCCGTAAGCTGCGATTGCTGTGTCCTGCTCAGCAGTTCCACCGCTGACTCCGAGTGCACCGACGATCTTGCCATCAGCTTCGAGTACCTCTCCACCCCCGAAGATCACGATCTTACCGTCATTCGTAAACTGAATTCCGTATAACGGCTGTCCCGGCTGACTCAACTGACTTAACTCTGCTGTGGACATCTTAAGGCTCGCGGAAGTATATGTCTTGTTCAATGCAATGTCAAAGCTTGCTATGTAGGCGTCATCCATACACTGGACGGCTACAGGTCTGCCTGCCTTGTCGGAAACTGCTACAACCGCATTCACGCCCACACGTGCCGCTTCTGCCTTAACTTTTTCAATCAAGGCATTGGCAAGCTTCAATGTCATCTGATGCTTTTTGCATTTACAGACATGTTTGTGTGTATGTTGTGGAGCTGCTTCCTTCATCTGATCCAGCACAGCCTGAACTGCACTGGTAATTTCCTGCTCATTCATAGCATTGCTCCTTTACTAATCTGTCAGATTACATTCCCAGCTGTTCCATAACTTTCTTTGTGATAGAAGCTACAAGATCAGCATCTGTTCCTTCTGGAGCTGCTGCTGAAGATCCGCCACAGTTTCCGCCGCATGAATGGCAGCTTGGCTTACCAGCTTTAGCGTTCGGGCAAAGGTTTGCCGGGTGTTTTCCTGGAAGTCCCATCTGTCTTCTCAGTTCGTACAGTCTCTGAACCTGCTCATCGTTCAGTTCCTGAGGTCCGCCAACCTGCATGGACTGCCATAACAGACGTGCGTAGAACTCAAGAGACTCCATCTTGTGGTATGCGCTCAGAAGGCTGTCTGAGTAAGCAAGTGCTCCGTGGTTCTCAAGAAGAACTGCATCAAAGTGCTGAAGGTATGGCTCGATAGCGTCCGGAATCTCCATTGTAGAAGGTGTACCGTATTTAGCGATCGGAACACATCCAAGAGCGATAACTGCTTCTGGCATGATTGGCTGTGTAAGCGGAATACCAGCGATAGCGAATGTTGTAGCGTACAGTGGATGAGCATGTACTACAGACTGAACGTCTGGTCTCTCTCTGTACACACGCATGTGCATCTTAATTTCTGAAGATGGTCTGAATCCTTTATTTGCCTGAAGAACATTACCATTCTCATCTACTTTACAGATGTACTCTGGCGTCATGAATCCTTTGCTGACACCTGTTGGTGTACACAGGAACTCATGGTCGTTCAGTTTTACAGAAAAGTTTCCGTCATTAGCTGCAACCATTCCACGGTTGTAAACTCTTCTTCCGATTTCACACATTTCTTTTTTGATTTCGTATTCGTTTTGCATTTTTTCTCCTCCTTGGAATCGTGTCAAAACTTTTGTTTTGTGTTGTTTCTTAACTTATTTTACCACACAATCCCACATTAGTCAATTTGAACAGCCGTTGTTTTTGTTGTTTCTTGTGATTATTTTCACTATTTTCTCTGTTTTCGACTTCGTGCAGATTATCTGATTGTGTTTTTTATTTTTAACCACCGATCCGGCACTCTACACCGGAAACTTCTTCTGCTACTTTCAGAAGTCGTTCCATCTTTTCATTTGTCGGTGGTTTTACATCCCCCATCAGGTATGGGCGGTTCAGTCCGTCATATTTATCCTGTCCCAGCCTGTGGTAAGGCAGAAGATGCATTCTTCTTACATTGCCAAGTTTGCGGACATATGCGGCAATATCACGGATTTCTATCTCTGTATCATTGAATCCCGGGATTACCGGAACACGGATGCTCAACTCTGTCATATGAGAGTCTGCAATCTTCTTTGCATTCTCTAACATCAGTTCATTCGAGCGTCCTGTAAATTCTTTATGTTTCTCTGGATTCATGTGTTTGATATCCAGCAGATACTGGTCTAAATATGGAAGAATCTCTTCGATTGTGCTGTATGGTGCGCATCCCATACTTTCCATCGCAGTTGTGATTCCTGACTCTTTCGCCGCCCGCAGAAGGTCTCTTGCGAACTTCGGCTGGCAAAGGCTTTCGCCTCCGGAAAGTGTAAGTCCGCCTCCGGTTCTTCTATAATAAGTACGATCTTTTTCTACCGTCTTCATTACTTCAGCAACCGTAGTGTCCTCACCGATCACTTTTGGTTCTCCCTGTACCATCATTGTCTCGATCTCGTAGTGCTGTGATTCCGGATTACAGCACCAGCGGCATCTGAGCACACAGCCCTTTAGGAACACAATGGTTCGAATTCCATTCCCATCATGGATGGAATACCGCTGGATATCGAAGATTCTTCCTTTGGTCTTCAGATATTCTTCCATGCTGTCTCCTTCTTATTCTTAAAATCCCTGCTCTGTTCTGCGGATGATATCATCCTGCAGTGACTTGGACAATGTCGTAAACAGTGCGCTGTATCCAGCTACACGTACAACCAGATGTTTATACTGCTCCGGATGCTTCTGTGCATCCAAAAGTGTATCACGGCTGACAACGTTAAACTGCATGTGGCTTCCCTTCTGATCGAAGTATGACTGAATCAGTCCTACAAACTTCTCAAGTCCTTCTCTTCCACTCAGTGCTGACGGATGGAACTTCTGATTGAACAGTGTTCCATTTGAAGCAATATAGTGGTCTAATCTGGAAACGGAGTTTGCAGCTGCTGTCGGTCCGCTTACATCCTTACCTGCTGTTGGAGATACTCCATCGGCTACAGGCATGTGTGCCAGACGTCCATCCGGTGTAGCTCCTGTCTGTCCGCCAAGCGGTACATTTGCTGATACCGGATACAATCCTGCCTGGAACATACCTCCACGCGGGTTTTTATATTTCTCCAGTGGTTTTGTATAAGTATAGGCAACATCTCTTGCAAATGCGTCAACTTCCGGAATATCATTTCCGAACTTCGGCACTGCATCGATCAGCTTGAGGATTCTCTCGCCGTTTGCCTTCACCTGTTCTGATTCTGTTGCTGCAACAACAGTTTTCAGGATTGCTGCAACTTCTTTCTCACCTACCGGCTGTCCGGCAGATTTCATTGCAGAAGCAACCTCTGATACCATTTCTGCAACATCCTCGTTGCTCAGGCCCTTTCCATAGTTTGTGCTAAGAGCCATCTTCAGATCATGCATCGTGATCTTATTCTCGTCATAAACGAGTTTCTTTACTGCGTAAAGTGCATCTGCCATATTGGCAACACCGAATCCCTGCGGACCTGTAAAGTTATATACAGCGCCTCCCTGTTCCAGTGTCTTTCCTCTCTTGATACAGTCATCAACCATACATGCAAGAAACGGCAACGGTGCTCTCTCCGCATGTGCCATATCAATGGCATTGTCAGCATTAACAAGCAGTGCGATCGCGTAATCCATCTGTGCTTTATAAGCATCATAGAATTCATCAAATGTCTTCATATCCTCAACATTACCTGTCTTTGGACCAATCTGTACACCCTTGTCCACACCATTTGAAAATACCAGTTCCAGCGGACGACACATATTGAAGAATGCTGCATCATGCCATCCATTTGTCTTACCAGACTTCTGTGGTTCTACACATCCGATGATGTTGTAGTCTCTCGCATCCTGTAAAGTCAGTCCACGGCTCTCAAGTGACGGGATAATAACCTCATCATTATAATAAGCCGGGAGTCCGATTCCTGTTCTTGTAAGTTCTGCTGCATAAATCAAGAATTCATGTGGTGATCCATTCCAAACTCTTACTGAAAGAGAAGGCATTGGAAGGAATACATGCACAGATGATGTAATACACATAAATGAAAGATCATTCGTAACATCTATACCATCTTCATTCTGTCCTCCTGCAATCAGGTTCTGGAACAGACTGTAACCTGCGAATCCTTCTGCTGAAGCCGCATCACGACACTTGTTCAGGTCATTTAATTTAACCCAGATACAATCCAGCAGTTCCTGTGCAAACTCTCTTGTGATCTTGCCGCTGTCGAGATCCTTCTTATAATAAGGATACATATACTGGTCAAATCTTCCAGGGGATATTGAATGTCCACTGGACTCAATCTGTAACAGCTGCTGTACAAACCAGAAGGACTGACATGCTTCATAGAATCCTGTCGCACCCTTCTCCGGTACATTCGCACAATTCTGTGCAATGATAAGAAGTTCTTTCTTTCTTACCGGATCAGAACATTTCTCCGCCATCTCAAGTGCAAGCTTTGCATAACGACGGGCATATGTAATTGCAGCATCACAGCTGATCATCACTGCCTCAAGGAAACGTGATTTTGTCTGGTAGTTACCATCACTAACCTTCATAGAAGCAAGCTCATCTTCTGCTTTCTTGCGGATTCCGGAAAATCCGATCTCGAGAACTTCACCGTACTTAACTGTCACATGTCCTACACCATTGTAAAAATAGTTTCCAGGTGTAAAGATATTGTGTTCAATGTCAAGTAATGTCTCCGGCTCCATATATGCTGTAGCCAGGTCACTTGTTGTACGGCCCTTCCAGTAAGCATTCGCCTCTTTCAGTTCCTTCTTCGTCTGCTCAGAGATGTAGAACGGGTCAGCACTTCTTGTTTCAACTGTATCAAACTCTGCCTCCAACCACTCGTAAGAGAACTCCGGAAATGTCTGGCATCCTCTTGGGGCAAGTGTGCTGCTTCCAACAACAAGTTCCAGGTCACGGATTGTGATCGGAATATTCTCCAAAATATGCTGGAACGCTTTTGCTCTACGGATGATCATTGGTTCATTCTCAGTCTGTTTGTACGACTCCGTAATCAGTACTGCTCTCGCCGACTCAATCTCAGGCATCTTCGCATACAGGTTTTCTACCAGTTTTGGAATTCTGTCCGACTTCGGGATGGGAGTACTGTCATAAGTATAAAGTCCCATTTTGTTCTTAAACTCCTTTCTTCCAATATTAACATTTATTATACTTTATTTATCCCTTAAAGTCAATCAAAACACAATACATCCCACATTATATTTCTCTAAAGTTACAACAAATCCCAACATGGTTTGTGTTGTGTTTTATTTGTTTTTTCTCTGTATTTTACCTCGAATTAATTGACATTTTACTCAAAATACCGCATAATTAGGGTATATATGCGACATGACACGTTAATCGACACTGTGTCTCTCGCGCGAACGATTAGAAAGAAGGGTTGGATTATATGGCTTCTTATGAATTTGATATCCACACACATTCCATCGCCAGCGGGCACGGAACCTGTGCAACCATGACTGATATGGCAAAAGCTGCCAATGCAGCCGGGCTTAAGATGCTTGGAATTTCCGATCATGGTCCGAAAACGCTTGGTGGCGGACGCATTTCTTATTTCCGCAGCCTTGCATTTGCACAACCAAAGCGTCTCGGTGTTAGAATGCTTTACGGTGCAGAGGTAAATATTCTGGATCAAGAAGGAAAACTGGATCTTGATGATGAGATTTTAGAGTCTCTGGATTATGTTATAGCAAGTATGCATCGTCCAATTTTCAAATCCGGAACAGCAGATGAGAACACCCGTGCTTATATCAAGACTATGGAGAATCCTAATGTTAATATCATCGGTCATTGCGATGACGAAAAATTCCCGGTAGATTATTTTGCGCTTTTCCGTGCTGCAATGGAGAACCATGTTCTGCTTGAGATCAATAACAGTTCTTTAAGTCCAGATGGATATCGTGGGGATACGACCTATGCTGATCTCTTAATATTGAATCTGTCCAAGCACTTTAATTATCCGGTTCTATTCTCCAGTGACAGCCACGGCACCGAACATATCGGTGACTTCCAGTATGCCGAAGCTTTGGCTCGAAAAGCTGACATTCCGGAGGATCTTATCCTGAATTACTCTGTACGTAAGTTTATGGGATTTTTAGGTGAGAGATAATACTATAATATAGAAGGAATACTTACAATGGGAAAATGTCTTTTCTTTGATGCAGATGGAACAATTTTAGATATTGTAAAAGGAACACCAGAAGATACAAAACTTGCACTTCAACAGTTGAGAAAAAACGGACATAAGACTTTCATCTGTACCGGTCGTTCAAACGCTTTTGTTCCTGAATATCTTATGAAGGAGATTGGATTTAACGGACTTATCGCTAATCTTGGAGCATATATCGAATATAATGGAACGCGGGTATTTGAGCGTGAGATGCCAACCGACCTGGCATGGAAGACCGTAGAGATCATTAAGGCAAACGGTTTTATTCCTGTACTGGAAGGCAATGATTATATGTACTATAATCTGGATGAATATACAAGTGACATAGACTGGTTTGCTGATCTGATCACTCAGGAACTCGGTAACAAACTGCTTCCTATTCGTGGAAATGAACATAATCTTCACTTTAACAAAATAAGTGCCAAGCGCACACCCGGATGTAATCCAGAGAAATTATGCCAGGAATTATCCCTATGGTATGATTATATTATTCACAGTGGATCTTTTGTTGGAAGAACGATTGAATTTGTCATGAAAGGCTGTTCCAAAGGACTTGCGATCAGTGTTATGAGTAATGTACTTGGATACGAAAAGAGGGATGTTATTGCTTTCGGCGATAGCAATAATGACTTGCCAATGTTCCAGGCTGCCGGATTTAAGGTTGCTATGGGAAATGGATCTAAAGACTTGAAATCACAGGCTGATTATGTGACCGGCGCCTTGGAAGACGGCGGAATCCGCCAGGCGCTGGAATATCTGAATTTGATTTGATTACATATTAAAAGATTGAAATTCTCTTACTGTTTCTTTCAATCTTTTAATTTATTGTTGCGCATTATGCAACTAATAGTTTTTCTTTCTTGATTATTCCATACTCCTTTGCTACGTTTATAATGTAAGGCAGATCGTTCAATATTATGCTTTAAGCAAGGAGGCTCAATAACATGAAAGTATTATTAGTAAATGGATCCCCACATAAAAATGGCTGTACACACCGTGCTTTACAAGAAATTCAGATGCAATTAAAAAAAGAAGCAATTGATTCTGAACTTTATATCGCAGGTAAGGATCATGTGAATTA
>ONZU01001109.1_pt1 | contig 16766 bp, 16 predicted proteins | sample 1671161 | NCBI WGS metagenome assembly ONZU01 (sample SAMN06348128, study PRJEB24527) | human gut metagenome | biome: human gut; feature: ankylosing spondylitis patient; material: feces | host: Homo sapiens | place: China | collected 2015-10
AATATGCGCGAGTGGCTCAGTGGTGGAGCACCTCCTTGCCAAGGAGGGGGTCGCGGGTTCGATCCCCGTCTCGCGCTCTTGTTTTAAGAAGTCAGTTGAATGCTGGCTTCTTTTTTGGTTTATACGGGCAACGTGCCAAAGAATGTGGTTGCATGGAAATTTGGCGGATGCCCGCATAACAGGGAGGAGGGACATATGGCTAATATTGAGGACTATCTTTTATGGCGTGGTGATTTGACTTTTGAGCAGGATGAATTCAATCTTGTTGATAACCTGATTCTTGCAGAGCTTGCATATGTCGATTTTAAAGACATAATTCCGGCTGCTGGCAGCGGTGAAAAAATAACACTTAAACAGGCATGTGATGATTTTTTTGAACTGCATGATGAAGAAGAATTAAAACTTGTGAAATCATTTATATGGTATGCTCCGTTTTTTATGAAAAAAATGGCACATACAAAAAGATTTGCAGATATGCTGCTTGGCAATTATGCACTTCACAATAATGAGGAAAAACAGGTACAGTTCGGTGCGTTTACGGCAGAACCCGGAGACGGTTCGATATATGTTTCGTTTATGGGGACAGATGATTCGCTTATCGGATGGAAAGAAGATTTTAACATGAGTTTCATCCGGCCTATACCGTCACAGCTTGAAGCAGCGGAATATGTCAATGAGACGATAAAGTATTCAAGACGCAAAATAAGACTCGGAGGTCATTCAAAAGGTGGAAATCTTGCGATATATGCAGCAGTGAAAGCAAAGCCGTCACTGAAAAGAAGAATTATAGCTGTATACAATAATGACGGACCGGGTTTTGACCGTGAAATGATAGAGAGTGAAGAATACAGGCAGATGTTACCAAAGATTAAGACAATAGTACCTGAACATTCTGTGGTTGGCATGCTTTTGGAACATGAAGAAAAGTATATGATAGTAAAAAGTTCCCAGACAGGAATAATGCAGCATGATGCAATGTCGTGGCAGGTATGTGGTAACAGATTTGAGACAGTAAAGAGTGTGGACAGGACGAGCAGAATGCTTAATAAAGCGTTGAGTAACTGGATTAATGGGCTTTCACGTACGCAGAGAAGTGAATTTGTAGAGACGCTTTTTGCAATTATAACGTCGAGCGGTGCAGTTAATCTGTCCGATTTGTCGGCAGACAGGTTCAATTTTGCAGGTTCCGCATTAAAGATGTATAGCTCACTTGACAGAGAAACAAAGATTATGCTTAGAAGAATGTTAAAATCATTGACAGGAGAGTTTGACAAAGCGAGGAAGATGATTAATAATAAATCCAAATAACTAATGAGAAAAATTTTCAATAATTTATTCTCAAATAAAAATTAATGATTTGGAGAAAAAGCATGACATTAGATGAACTTCAAGTTGGCAAGGACGCAGTTATACAGAGCGTTGGCGGAGAAGGAGCATTACGACGCCATTTTCTTGATATGGGGCTTATACCGGGAACGGAAGTCACTCTTATGAAGGTTGCACCTATGGGTGACCCTGTCGAGTTAAGAATAAGAGGATATGAGCTTACGTTAAGAAAAGCTGATGCAGCAAGAATTGAGATACAGGATATACATGACAGTGATTATGTTGAGAGACAGCATAAGCATGAGAAGGATATTCCACATCCGCAGGTAGGCGAGATGGGAATATATCATGTAAGAAAGTCGGGCGATGAACTAAAAGAGGGAGAGCCTCTTACATTCGGGCTTATCGGCAACCAGAATTGCGGAAAAACGACACTTTTCAACCAGCTTACAGGTTCCAACCAGCACGTAGGCAATTTCCCGGGTGTTACAGTTGACAGAAAAGATGGAACGATAAGAAATCATCCGGAGGCTTCTGTTACAGATTTACCGGGTATTTATTCGCTTTCACCTTATACGAGTGAAGAGATTGTTACAAGAGATTTTCTTTTGAAAAATCATCCTCGTGGAATTATCAACATTGTTGATGCAACTAATATAGAGAGAAATCTTTATCTGACAATGCAGCTTATAGAGATGGATATTCCTATGGTGCTTGCACTTAATATGATGGATGAAGTAAGAGAAAATGGTGGAACAATAAGAATTAATGAACTTGAAAATACGCTTGGGATTCCGGTTGTACCGATTTCAGCAGCAAAAAATGAGGGTATAAACGAGCTTATAGAGCATGCTGTACATGTTGCAAGATATGATGAATGTCCCGGAAGGCTTGATTTTTGTGATGCTAATGCAGAAAATGGTCTTGCAGCTGTACATCGTGGAATACATGCAGTGGTACATCTTATAGAAGACCATGCTGCAAAGGCAAAAATTCCTGTAAGATTCGCAGCCACAAAGCTTATGGAAGGCGATAAGCTGATAATGACCCAGCTCGCACTTGATGAAAATGAAAAAGAACTTCTGGAGCATATCATTTCGGAGATGGAAAATGAGTGTGGCAAAGACCGTGAGGCGGCACTTGCTGATATGCGTTTTAACTTTATAGAGAAAGTCTGCTCAAGTACAGTTGTAAAGCCTGTGGAGAGCAAGGCACATGCAAGAAGTGTAAAAATTGACCGTTTTCTTACAGGAAAGTATACTGCACTTCCGGCTTTTGCAGGAATTATGGCACTTGTTTTCTGGCTTACATTCGGCGTTATAGGTGCCGGACTTTCAGATCTGCTAAGCATGGCAATCGACTGGTTCACAGGCGTATGTGATGCCGGACTTACAGCATTTGGAATCAATCCGGTAGTACATTCACTTGTGATTGATGGTATATTTGCAGGTGTGGGAAGTGTTCTGTCATTCCTGCCTGTAATAGTTGTGTTGTTCTTCTTTTTGTCAATTCTTGAAGACAGCGGATATATGGCGAGAATTGCATTCGTTATGGACAAGCTGCTTAGAAAAATAGGTCTCTCAGGCAGAAGTTTTGTTCCTATGCTTATAGGCTTCGGCTGTTCGGTTCCTGCGATAATGTCAACAAGAACACTTGCATCAGAACGTGATAGAAAGATGACTATTCTTCTCACTCCGTTTATGAGCTGTTCGGCAAAGCTTCCGATATATGCATTGTTTACATACGCATTTTTTCCAAAATATAAAGTGCTTGTTATGATTGGATTGTATTTTATGGGAATAATTACAGGTATCCTGTATGCACTTGTTTTGAAAAAAACAGCATTTAAAGGTGAGCCAGTTCCTTTTGTAATGGAACTTCCAAATTACAGGCTTCCCAGCCCTAAAAGCGTAATGCAGCTTATATGGGAAAAAGCAAAAGATTTTATAACAAAAGCATTTACAATAATATTCCTTGCAACTATTGTTATATGGTTCTTACAGACATTTGATGTAAGGCTTAATGTTGTGACAGATTCAAAAGACAGCCTTCTTGCACTTATTGGCGGATTAATTGCACCTGTTTTCGCACCGCTCGGATTTAATGACTGGAGAATTTCTACAGCACTTATTACGGGATTTACAGCTAAAGAGAGCGTTGTCAGCACTCTTACAGTGCTTCTTGGAGGAGATACAGCACTTCTTGGAACAATGTTTTCAACAAAGACAGCACTTGTATTTCTTGTGTTTACATTGCTCTACACACCATGTGTTGCAGCTATTGCTTCAGTAAGAAGAGAGATGGGCACAAAAAAAGCAGCGTTTATGGTTGCGGCAATTCAATGTTTAATTGCATGGAGTGTTGCATTTTTAGTGCATTTAGTGTTAAAGTTAATATAAATAATTTTACTGCATGATAAAGATTTAATAAATGTCTGAAAAGGAGAAATCATGGCTGGTATGTCAAATATAATAAGTGGTGCAATCCTTCTTGTAATCGTTATAGGAATCTATGTTGCAGTCACTTATATGAGAAATAAAAAAATTGGCGGTAACGGCGGATGTGATGGCAATTGCTCAGCCTGTACCATGCATCATGGCAATGACTGTGATGACAAAAAAGCGGGAGAATAGATTGTATGCTTAATATTTACAGGACTGATGAGCGTGTTTTAAATAAACTTACTGATTTTCGTGACGGCGTATGGGTCCAGATGGTTGACCCGACGAGTAACGAATTGTCAAGAGTAGCAGAGCAATATGAAATAGAACTTGATGATCTTGCGACTGCAATGGATGATGAAGAAAGTTCACGTATCAGTCTTGAAGATGGTTACACTTTGATTCTTGTTGATATTCCTTCTCCGGAAGTAAGACATGAGAAAAAGATGTATACAACAATACCGCTTGGCATAATCCTGAAGCAGAATGCGATTATAACAGTATGTCGTGAGAATACGCCTGTTGTTGACTATTTTATATTAAATAAAATGAAGGATTTCAGCACAAAGAAGAAGATGCGTTTCATATATCAGATTCTACTGCGTTCTGCGACCATGTATCAGGCATATCTTAGAGGAATAGACAAGAAAAGAATCGAGATAGAAGAGCGTGCCGGTGAAAATACAAAAGACGGCGATATAATAGAACTTCACGAACTTGAATCAACTCTTGTATACTTTGCAACATCATTACGGTCTAACAGCATAGTCCTTGAAAGATTGAGAAGATATAAAAGAATAGAGCAATATCCTGAAGATATGGAGCTTCTTGAAGATGCAATGGTCGAATTCCAGCAGGCTATCGAGATGACAACTATTTACAGGGATATTATTGACGGTACAAGAGAACTTCTTGCATCGGTTATGGATAACAGACTGAATACAGTAATGAAATATCTTACATCTATAACACTTGTAACAACAATTCCCACAATTATATCGGGAATATATGGCATGAATCTTGATGAGAGATGGGTTCCGTTTGCGAAAGTGCCATTCGGATTTGAGATAGTATGTGGCATAATTGTAATTATATGTGTTATAACACTTTGGATACTTCACAAAAAGAAGATGTTATAGATTGTGAAATGTATGTTATGATATATTTGTAAAGATATTATTATTTTGGAGGCGTAAAGTGAAATCAATACTTGTTATAGGTGTTGGAAGATTTGGGCATCACCTTGTGAACAGACTTATAGAGTTAGATAATAAAGTTATGGTTGTAGATAAGGAAGAGGACAGCATAAGAGACATGTTTCCGCTTGTTACGACAGCGAGAGTCGGTGACTGTACCAATCCTGATGTTTTAAAGTCAGTAGGTCTTGCAAATTTTGACCTTGTTATAGTTTGCATTGCACAGGATTTCCAGAGCAGCCTGGAAGTGACAAGCCTTGTAAAGGAGATGGGTGCAAAATATGTCATAAGCATGGCATGTCGCGATATTCAGGCAAAGTTTTTATTAAAAAACGGTGCGGATGAGGTTATCTATCCTGACAGGGATGTTGCTGTTAATCTTGCGGAGCGTTGTACGGCACATAATGTATATGACTACATATCGATTTCAGATGAGTATTCAATATATGAAATTCCCATAGTTCCGTCATGGATTGGAAAAAGCCTCAAAGAGATAGATGTGCGTGCTGTATATAATGTAAATGTTATTGCGATTATACAGAGTGACGGCAATGTCATGGTCATGCCTAAGGTTGACTATGCCTTACAGGAAGCAGACCATGTAAAGATAATAGGAAGCAAAGAAGATGTTGCGAAGCTTCTTAAAGAAATTCCGGAAAAAGAATGATTTTAATGTTAATCAAGAAAAAAATAAGCAGGTATTTAAGTTTGCCGGGAAACAATTCCATAAGACTTAAATACCTGCTTTGCTTTATTTGTAAATTTCCTGCCAGCGTGAAACCATCTCCATTGCATCTGATTCATCAGATACCTTTGTAACAATAACCCCATCAAGATAAATTTCGTATACTGGAAACTTCTTTGCCGTGTTTCCGTGTGATACCTCTACTTTGCTCATTTTCACGCGTTCCATGTAAAAACCTCCTCATAATAATGATAAATTCACGCTCTGGTCAAATCATAAATAGTGTAAGACCAACAACATGTTGTATTATAACATAAGGCAGTTAAAAAACAAATACAATATAGTGTATTGGTACCAAAGCTCCAGATTGCAAAAGTTAATATATTAATGTGTGAATATACCCAAAAAATTATGTCATATTTTGTAGAATTTGTTTAAATTGTATAAATAAACTTGCAAAGACAGGACTAAAATCATATAATAAAAACTGTAATTGTGCGGGATGACGGCAGCACACCGTCGAAATTTTACAATCAGGAAGGGAATATTGTCATGGCTGATAATCAAAGTGGAGATTTTGACATTAGTGTCGAAAATCATGAGGGCAGCAGGCTTGAAAGGAGACTGGCATCATTTGATGATAAATATAATATTTTTGTCTCTAACAAAAGATTTACAAGTTATCTTGGGAGTGAAGCACTGAGAAGCTTTAAGATTACGGATTATATTCATCCGGATGATGTTGAATCATTTAAGAAGTTTGTTGAAGATAAGTCTTTTACGGGGGGTGAAGAAGTTTTCCGCCTGAAAAAGAAAAATAATGAGTGGCGTTACAATATTATGAGAATCCATACAGAAAAAGGTATGATTGAGAACAGACGCAATATAGGTGTTGAGATAATTGATATAGATGAATCTGTTGGTGATTATGAAACCGCAATGGACAGCCTTTCAAGAGTAAGGCTTCTTATGAGTCTCACTGATGAATTTGCATTTATATATGACAAAGAGACTAATATGTTTAAGATGTTCAAGTATGACAGATTTAACAGGATTATTCTTTATGATATGGATATAGACCAGTGGAAGAGAGAAATGCTTTCAAAGAGTTATGTAAAATATGATGAGAAAGCTATGCTCGATACACTTGTGCTTAATATGAAAACATATGCTGACAGTTTTTCGATAAAGATGAATTGTGCAATAAGAACGCAGAGTGATATATTTGAAGCTGTCAGATTCATTGGAACTGTACATAATGAGAGCAGCGGCAATAAAATTATAGTCGGAAGAGTTGTATCAGATGAGTCGGTCGGACATGCCAGCACTGCTATGGAGATAATGAACGAACTCCAGTACGATTCACTTACAGGTGTATATAATAAAAAGACAATCACAGAGTATGCAAAGAAGAGGATAGCTGAAGAAAAAGAGAAGAGGATTGTAATAGCAATTCTTGATGTTGACAACTTTAAATCGGTCAATGATACATTTGGACATCTTTATGGTGATAAAGTGCTTGCAAGAGTTGGCGGAAGATTAAAGGAGATTGTCGGCGAGGATGGTGTGATAGGCAGAATCGGCGGCGATGAATTTATGATTGTATTTAATGGACTTGATGATGACCAGGTGCTCCGCGGAATGCTCAGAGCAATAAGAACGCAGATTAAGTGGGAATTTGCAGAAGATTTTGAGAATCTTTCCATTACATGTTCCATCGGTGCGTCTATATTCCCTGTCAACGGTAGAGACTATGAAAGTTTATTCAAAAAAGCTGACTGCTGTCTTTATATAGCAAAAGAAAAGGGTAGAGACAGATATGTTTTTTTTAGGGATGAGATGCACAGAGCGTCATATGAGGCTATGCTTAACAAGAGCCAGCTTAATGCAATGAATAATCCAAGAGAGATAAGAGAATTAAAAAATATCGCTTCGTTTATGGAAAGTGCAGTGACTGACAGCCGTAAAGCAGTCCTTGATGCCATGAGACATATGAAAGATACATTCGGAATAGATAATATTAATATTTACTATGGTGAAGGAATGAAAAAGGTATATTCATTTGGTTCGGATATTCCGGAAGCACAAGATGCAATGTATGTATTTTCAGAAGAATTTCAGGAACTTATGGGCGAGAATGAAAGATTCCTGCAGATAGGTTTTGCTGATACATTTTCAGATATAACACCTGATTTTTGCGGACGCATGAAGGCAGAAAGAATTGCATCCACGATACAGTGTTATATCGGAGATAAGAGAAATATAAAGGGGCTTGTTACATTTAATAAATGCAGGGAGGCTTCCCAGTGGGCTAATTATGAGATTGACTGTGCGAGAATATTTGCAGCTGTATTAAGCTCTATGGCATTAAATGATATTGGGACAGATGACTGTGCTATATATTGATAGTATTGTTGACTGTATACCCTATATATTGTATAATTGACCTTGTTCACGAGATAAGATTGAACAAGGTCATTTTGCCGCAATTACAATTATTGCGGCAAAATTTTAGATAGTATAAGATTTAGCTTGATAGTAAGGAATGGGGAAAGTATGAAAATTATTAAAAGAAGCGGAACAGAAGTTACATTTGATATTGATAAGATAATGGCGGCAGTCTCAAAAGCCAATAATGAAGTGGTACACAGCGAAAGATTATCAGATGAACAGATTGAGATGATAAGCAAAAATGTTGAAGACATATGTCAGGAGATGAACCGCTCATTGAGTGTTGAAGAGATTCAGGATCTGGTTGAGAACCAGATAATGAACCTTCGTGCATTTGCAGTGGCGAGAAAGTATATAACATACCGCTATAAGAGAGCCCTTGTAAGAAAGTCCAATTCAACAGATGAGCAGATTTTAAGTCTTCTTGAGTGCAATAATGAAGAAGTAAAACAGGAAAATTCAAACAAGAATCCTACAGTCAACAGTGTCCAGCGTGATTATATGGCAGGTGAAGTCAGCAAGGATATAACAAAGAGACTTCTTCTTCCACAGGATATAGTAGATGCACATGAGCAGGGACTTATTCATTTCCATGATGCAGATTATTTTGCACAGCATATGCACAACTGCTGTCTTGTCAACCTTGAAGATATGCTTCAGAATGGAACAGTAATCAGCGAGACAATGCTTGAAAAGCCACATAGTTTTTCTACTGCATGTAATATTGCCACACAGGCAATTGCCCAGATTGCAAGTTCACAGTATGGCGGACAGAGCATAAGCCTTGCACATCTTGCACCATTTGTACAGATAAGCCGTGAAAAGTTTATCAGAAAAGTGCGTGAAGAATTTGAAAAGGCAGGAATCGATTATACAGAAGAAAAAGTACGTGAAGTTGCAGAAATGCGTGTGCGTGATGAGATTAAAAATGGTGTCCAGATGATTCAGTATCAGGTCATAACACTTATGACAACAAACGGACAGGCTCCATTTGTAACTGTATTTATGTATCTTGATGAAGTGCCGGAAGGAAGAACAAGAGATGACCTTGCACTCGTCACGGAAGAAGTGTTAAAACAGCGTATCCAGGGCGTTAAAAATGAAAAAGGTGTATGGATAACACCGGCATTCCCGAAGCTTATATATGTTCTTGAGGAAGACAATATAAGAGAAGGTTCAAAATATTGGGAGCTTACAAAACTCGCAGCACAGTGTACTGCAAAACGTATGGTTCCTGACTATATTTCAGAGAAAATTATGAAGAAGTTAAAAGATGGTAACTGTTATCCATGCATGGGCTGCCGTTCATTCCTTACTGTATACAAAGATGAGAATGATAAGCCTAAATTCTACGGAAGATTCAATCAGGGTGTTGTAACATTGAATCTTGTTGATGTTGCATGTTCGTCAGGAAAAGATGTGGATAAATTCTGGAAAATTCTTGATGAGAGACTTGATTTGTGTAAACGTGCCCTTATGTGCAGACATTACCGCTTAAAGGGTACTCCGTCAGATGTTGCACCGATTCTTTGGCAGAATGGTGCACTTGCACGTCTTAAAAAAGGCGAGACAATTGATAAACTTCTTTATGGTGGATATTCAACAATTTCACTCGGATATGCAGGACTTTGTGAATGTACAAGATACATGAAAGGTGTTTCGCATACACAGCCGGGAGGAACAGAATTCGCACTTGAAGTTATGCATTATCTGACAGATACATGCAAAAAGTGGGCTGAAGAGACCAATATTGATTTCAGCCTTTATGGAACACCACTTGAATCAACAACATATAAATTTGCCAAGGCTCTTCAGAAGAGATTTGGTAAGATTCCGGGTGTTACCGACAAGAATTATATCACTAACAGCTATCATGTTCATGTAACAGAAAATATCAGTGCGTTTGATAAATTGAAATTTGAAAGCCAGTTCCAGGAACTTTCACCAGGCGGTGCCATAAGTTATGTTGAAGTACCGGATATGGAAAATAACATTCCTGCTGTAATTTCTGTCATGCAATACATTTATGACAATATCATGTATGCTGAACTTAATACAAAGAGCGACTATTGCCAGGTATGCGGTTATAACGGACAGATACAGATTATAACAGATGATGACGGAAAACTTGTATGGGAATGCCCTAACTGTGGCAACCGTGATCAGGACAAGATGAATGTTGCAAGAAGAACATGCGGCTATATCGGAACACAGTTCTGGAATCAGGGGCGTACCCAGGAAATCAAAGAAAGAGTACTTCATCTGTAAAATAAGTACCAGAAAGCAATTTTTTGGTTGTGAAAAAAAATAAATTGTTATATTATTAACTAAAAATGTGAAAGAAAGGGACATAGATTATGAATTCAGTAAAAAATAAAATTATGATACCGGTTCTTCTGCTTGCGGTTATAGCTTTTGCAACAAGTATTCTTAGTATTATGAATGCAGACAGCATCAGTAAAAAAGGCGATGATATAGCAAATAATTATCTTGTAACCATTGAAAATGTAGGTTGTCTGTCAGAGAGTACACAGAAGCTTACAAGATCAGCATACAGCTACATAGTTGCTGAAGGAGATGCAGCCAAAAAGAGTGTTAAAGATAATATAGAAAGTTTAAAGTCAGAGATAGACGGATATATGAAAGATTATGAGCAGACGCTTGATGAAAATGAAGAGACTGCATATTCATCATATAAGAATTATTATTCCCAGTTTCTGACACAGTTTGGGGTACTTGAGAAATATGTAAATACTAATCAGACAGTCAATGCGTCAAAACTAGCCAATAATAATCTTGTTGATGTATGTAACAGTCTTGAATCAGCACTTGATGATATGACCAATAATGAAGTTGAGGCAGCGGATCATGCAATGAGACAGATGCATGCGTTAGCGGCATTTGCAAAGACTACGGGCGGTGTATGTTTTGTATTTGCAATTGGTGCACTTATTGTGGCATTCCTGATAAGTACAAGAAAAGTTGTAAATCCAATAGTAAAAACTAATAAAGAGCTTAAAGAAATAAGTGCACTTATCAATGATAATAATGGCGATCTTACTAAGAGAGTTAATGTTAAGTCATCTGATGAAATTGGACAGCTTGCACAGGGAATCAACCAGTTCCTTGATATACTCCAGAATACAATCGGAAAGATTGTAGAAGGTTCTAAGAATCTTGATAATATGATTAACTCTGTAGGTGAGAATGTTACAGTATCTAATGATAATGCACAGGATGTATCATCTGCTATGGAAGAGCTTTCTGCAACAATGCAGGAAATTGCGGCAACAATACAGACAGTGAACGATAATACAGAGTCAGTTGGAAAGAATGTTGTTGATATAGCTGATAAGACAGAACAGATTAACAATTATTCACAGGATATGCGTGAACGTGCGGATTCGCTTGCAAAGTCAGCTGATGAAAATAAACGTACAACTGATGAGATGGTTGGCAATATTGTAGGAACACTTAAAAAAGCAATTGAAGACAGCAAGAGTGTTGAGCGTGTAAATGAACTTACAGGCGAAATCCTTAATATTTCAAGCCAGACTAATCTTTTGGCGCTTAATGCTTCAATCGAGGCTGCAAGAGCCGGTGAAGCCGGTAAAGGCTTTGCGGTTGTAGCTGATGAGATAAGACAGCTTGCAGATTCAAGCAGGGATACAGCTAATAACATTCAGGCAATAAATGAGCATGTAACAAGTGCTGTATACCAGCTTATTGATAATTCTAATAAAATTATCAATTACATAGAAGAGACAATATTTGCAGATTACGATTCATTCGTACAAGCAGGTGCACAATATAATGAAGATGCATGTTACATAAGCGAGACAATGCAGGAATTCGCAGAAAAGACAGAAAAACTTAAAGAGCTTATGAAAAATACAGTTGAGTCAATTGAAGGAATTTCAAGCGGTGTAGAGCAGAGTGCTAATGCTGTAACGTCGTCAGCGGTAAGTACATCTCAGCTTGTTGAGCAGATGAACAGCATAGATAAAGAGATGTCAGAAAGCAGGAATACAGTCGGTGAATTAAAAGCACAGACAGACGTATTCAAGAATTTTTAGTTAGGTAATCTTTAAAGATTTCTATATAAAACAAAAAATAAAACGGGGAGCTAAAGTTCGACAGCTGAGAGGGAACATGATTCCGACCCGAAAACCTGATACGGATAATGCCGTCGTAGGAAACTTATTATATGGATTTGTATAAATGATTTTTGCGATTATTTAGTACATTTCCTGCAATGTTTTTGTTTACTGCGTTGTGGTATTATGAGTATCTTGAATTTAACAATAAAGGAGATTAAAGCATGAGTTACACAACACAGATGGACGCAGCACGTCAGGGCATTGTAACAGAAGAAATGAAAGTAGTTGCCGAAAAAGAAAATATTGACGTTAAGGAGCTTATGTCACTTATGGCTAAAGGTCAGGTTATAATTCCTGCAAACAAGAATCATAAGTGCTTAAGCCCTAACGGTATAGGTTCAAAGCTCCGTACAAAAATCAATGTAAATCTTGGAACATCAAGAGATTGCGTTGATTTGAATATGGAGCTTGAAAAAGTTAATAATGCAGTTGCTATGGGAGCGGAAGCAATTATGGATCTCAGCTCATTTGGCGACACACAGAAGTTTAGAAGAAAGCTTACATCTGAATGTCCTGCGATAATAGGAACAGTTCCTATCTATGATGCTGTTGTATATTATCACAAAGCATTAAAGGATATTACAACACAGGAATGGCTTGACATCGTTGAGATGCATGCAAAAGATGGCGTGGACTTTATGACAATCCACTGCGGAATCAATAAGGCTACAGCAAAAAGATTTAAGGATGCAAAACGTCTTACAAATATTGTTTCAAGAGGCGGTTCTATAATATTTGCATGGATGGAAATGACAGGAAATGAAAATCCGTTCTATGAACATTACGACTGGATTCTTGATATCTGCAGAAAGTATGATGTCACAATGAGCTTAGGTGATGCGTGCCGTCCGGGATGTATAGCAGATGCTTCTGACATATCACAGATTGAGGAACTTGTAACACTTGGTGAACTCACAAAGAGAGCATGGGAAAAAGATGTACAGGTAATGGTCGAAGGTCCGGGACATATGCCGCTTAACCAGATTAAGGCAAATATGGAAATCCAGCAGACAATCTGCAAGGGAGCTCCTTTCTATGTATTGGGACCTCTCGTTACAGATGTAGCTCCGGGATATGATCATATAACAGCAGCAATCGGTGGTGCAATTGCTGCAACTTATGGTGCTTCATTCCTCTGCTATGTAACACCTGCAGAACATCTTCGTCTTCCGGACCTTGAAGATGTTAAGGAAGGAATTATTGCTTCAAGAATTGCTGCACATGCGGCTGATATAGCAAAGGGTGTTCCAGGTGCGGATGAATGGGATTACAAGATGAGCCTTGCAAGAAAGAAGCTTGACTGGGAGGCGATGTTTGACGTTGCTATTGATCCTGAGAAGGCAAGAAGATACAGAGAATCAGCGAAGCCGGAAAAGGAAGATACATGTTCAATGTGTGGTAACTTCTGTGCAGTTAAGAATATGAACAGAATCCTTGATGGCGAAATCGTAAGCATCTTTGATGAATGATAAATGAGAAAATAAATATTTTTTAGAGAATTCCTGCTATAGTGGACTTTTCCTATGAACGACTGTAACCGTTGTAATTACAACATTTGTTTGCTATCATGCTACTGTAGAAAGAATTATGGAGGTATAAGATAATGCAGATTTCAAGCAGATTTACAATGGCAATTCATATGTTTGCATGTATAGATGCATTTTCAGACCAGAAGATGACAAGTGATTTCATGGCGGCAAGCATAGGAACGAATCCTGTTATCATAGGAAAGCTGCTGCAGCAGTTAAAAGCTGCGGGGATTATTGAAGTCTCAAGAGGTACAGGAGAATCTCCTGCGTTCACTTATGAATGGCAGAATGCCAAAGCCGGCAAGCGAGGAATTTCTTAGAGTTCAGGATGAATATCTTAAGGAAAGAAATGCAGAACGCGGCATTACAGGTATTGCAGGTTTAAAGCCGGTTTCATCGGATGAAAGAATGTACATCTGGCAGGGAGATATCACAACATTAAAATGTGATGACATAGTAAATGCCTGTAATTCCCAGATGCTCGGCTGTTTTGCCCCGATGCATGCATGTATTAACAACTTTATTCACACTTATGCCGGAGTCTGGTTCCGTCTTAAAATGTATGAAATTATGTAGAAGCAGGGACATGAAGAAGAGACAGGCAAGGCAGCAGGTGAATCCAGACGCTGATACCAAAGAATATGATGCATATGCAGATACGAATTATGCTGTGCCTGACGGGTATACAGGTGAGATTGAGGGCAGGCAGTATGGGGGGAGGCATGGGTGCTAAGTATATTGTACAGAATGCACATTATGACTACAACACACTAGACATGATAGTGGTTAGCCCGACAGTATTTACATCGGCTAAATACGATTCAGAGGAAGGATTGTCATTTGTAAACTGCTGTTATATCAGGTTGGCACAGAAGACCCTTACATTGATGGAGTAAGGGAATTCAAGCAGCTATTTGACAAATATAATGTCCAGTACATGTACTACGAAATGCCGGGAGACCATGAGGCTGCTGTCTGGCAGCATGGATTGTATAATTTTGCAAGACGGATTTTCAGGTGAAGAATTTATAAGATAGTAAATTTACAAGGTGATAAATTTACCCGGATGCGACCAAAGCGGTTTCATCCGGGTAAAATGTTTGTATGGGTGCCTCTGCTTTTTCTGATTGATTGGGTGTTGCTTCATACATTATCCACGCTCGTAAGCCATCTGATATATTGCAAGGATGTCATCATAAGCTAAAGGCTTATAGCCTGTAAGAGTACGGGTTTTGTTTCGTGAGCAGTTAAGAGCCAGTTTTGTAAGTGATGCTTCTTCAACGCCGAGGGCTTTAAGACCGATTGGCATGCCTAGTGAAACATAATACTGTTCCTGAAGATTAATGGCTTCTTCAATGGTCTTTTCAGGGTGTTCGTAATCAATATCGAGATTCCATACATTTGCAGAATACTGCAGCCAGCGGCTGATGTTGGCTTTATAGACATATCTTGCCCAGCTGCACCATAGGGCGGCAAGACCGGCACCATGTGCAATCTTTGGATACATACCGGATAATTCATGTTCAAACTGGTGGACAACTAATTGGAATTCTCTGCCACACTGGGTAAGACCATTATGAGCCAGGGATGATGCCCACATCATATTAGCTCTGGCAGTGTAATCATCGGGATTCTTCATGCAGTCAAAAGCAGCTTTTCTTGTGCTTTTAATTACAGCCTCAGCGATTGAGTCTGTGAGGTAAGTGTCTTCGCCAGGGCAGAAATAGCGCTCGATAGTGTGCATTGCAATATCTACGGCACCACAGGCAGTCTGGTAAGGATTTACTGTGTATGTAAGAACAGGATTCTCAATGGCAAAATTCATACGGTTGAAGCTGCTGTTGTAGCCTCGTTTTTCACCAGTTGCTGCATTGGTAATAACACATGAGGAACTCATCTCAGAACCGGCAGCAGCCAGAGTGAGGATGGCACCTTTTGGAAGTGTCCTTGCAGGAGCAGCTTTTCCGAGAGAGAAATCCCACACATCTACATCTGGATTAGCAAGACCATTAGCAATGGCTTTCGATGAGTCCAGTACGGAACCGCCACCGACTGCCAGTACAAAATCAACGCCCTCCCTTTTACCAATGGCGATACCCTCTCTTACCAGAGACAATTCAGGGTTGGCGACCACGCCGCCAAGTTCTACGAAGCTGATATTTTCTTCTTTCAGGCAATTCTCAACACGTTCAAGCAATCCGCTCTTTCTTGCAGAAGCTCCGCCAAAATGTATCAAAACCTTTGATGGGTGATATTCAGATATAATCTTTCCTATCTTCAATTCTTCATCTTTTCCAAAATAAACCTTTGTTGGTGTATCATAAATAAAATTATTCATAATTAGCTGGTCTCCTTTATTGAAAATATTTGGATATTAAAAAGTTTAGCATTTTGATATAAGGAATTCAATGAGATAAAACTGTAATAATGTAAAATTTAATTATTAATACCAAGGATAATAAAGAAAAACAGAAATAATATCGTACTAAGGGAAAATTGACATTTGACAATTTAAAAAAAGAAAAATATAATAAACCATGAACGAGTAGCGAACTAGCGTAAATCCAGTTTGCTACCCGTTTTTTTTATGCAGAAAAAGGAGGATTATTATGGCGGAAAGTAACAAAATGAAGGATATGCCGGTTAATAAGCTTATGATTCAGATGGGAATACCAATGAGCATGAATCTCAGGGCTGATGGCACATTTGTAGAAGACAAAGGCTGGCATCAGGCGGCACAAGAACCTGAAAATAGTGTTTATGGAACTTGGTGTAGGTTACAACACCCCAGGCATTATAAAATATCCTTTCTGGCAGATGACAAATGCATATCCGCAGGCATCTTATATATGCTTAAACCAGAGCGAGGCATACGCACACGCCGAGATAGCTGGCAAATCCATCTGCATGGATACTGATATCAGCGTGCTGCTTGAGGAAACAAGAAGAGCCAAAGCATTTAATCTTATATAAATTAA
>ONZU01001118.1_pt1 | contig 16667 bp, 24 predicted proteins | sample 1671161 | NCBI WGS metagenome assembly ONZU01 (sample SAMN06348128, study PRJEB24527) | human gut metagenome | biome: human gut; feature: ankylosing spondylitis patient; material: feces | host: Homo sapiens | place: China | collected 2015-10
TTTGAGGAAGTGAAATAATTATCGATAAACAACGATAAACATCCATAAGAAAAGAGGTGTAACTCAATGAGTTGCGCCTCTTTTCTTTTTTTTATTTTTCTATAGTTTTGCTTGTTTGTTGTTATTTTATTGTATATTTGTACCATATTTGTACCGACACTTAATGGTAGATAATGTGACACTTATTTTCTGATTAAGGGCGGTTTGATATAATTAAATATTTGATTTATAAATAGATACAACATATGCCAGCTGCAAAATTTCAAATACTGCGTAAATGTTCTGTTTGCGGGAATGAGTTTATAGCAAAAACTATAGAATCTTACTACTGCTCTTCAGCTTGCTCTAAAATCGCTTGGAAAAGACGTAAAGCTGAAGAAAAGAAACAGCAATTACTTGATGAAATCGTTAAGACAATTCCACAAGATAAGGAAATGATAACGATTTCTGAAGCTTTTGCATTGTTTGGTGTAAGCCGAGAAACCATATATAGACTAATCCGTAAAGGGATCTTGTCAAAATTTAATTCCGGAGTACGTAAAACTTATGTAAGCAAAACAGAACTGATGAAACTTTATCCTTTCCGGGAAAATCCCTTAACAAAATCTAGGTCTGTAACCAAACTGTATAATCTCGAACCAGAGAGCTGCTATACCATTGGTGAAATTGCAGAAAAATATCACTTAAATGATTCTACTGTATATTTACATATCCGTAAATACTCTATCCCTACGAGGCAAATAGGTAATTTCGTTTATGTACCTAAGAAAGAAATTGATGAACTATATAAAGGAGCAAAGAAATGAAAAAAGCGATGGCAAATACAAGAGTCTCTGTTAAACTTAGAAAAACTGAATATCGGGATGAATGGTATCTTTACATTGAGGCATATCCAGTATTTCAGAAAGGCTCTTCTACTCCGCAAAGAGTACGCGAATATCTAAATCGTACAATTTCCACTCCAATATGGGACAAATCAAAAAAATCACGTACGAATGCGGATGGAAAAACTAATTATAAACCCAAACGCGATATGAATGGTGTTATACTGTGTAAATCGCAGTTGGATCAAGAAAATTGTATATATGCAGACAAGGTAAGAAGCATCCGGCAAAAGGAATACGACAATGCTGCCCTCTATTCAGACACTGATGCGCAGCAGGCAGAAATGTTAGAACGTTCTCGTTGTAATTTCATCGAATATTTTAATCATGTGCAACAGACTCGTCATGTCCGTGGGTCTGAATCAATCATTGTTAACTGGAGACGTGTGCATGAACTGCTGAAAATATTTGCTGATGGTGATACTATTACTTTTGCTCAAATTGATATGCATTTGGTTGAGTCATTCCGTAATTTTATGATGACGGCACCACAAGGCGGTGGTAAAAGTGGTACAGTGTCACAGAATACGGCTGCAACTTATTTCTCAATCTTCAAGGCTGCATTAAAACAGGCATTTATAGATGGATATTTGACAGTTGATATTTCAGCAAAAGTTAAAGGCATCCAGGAAAAAGAAAGCCGACGTGAGTTTCTTACCGTTGATGAGCTCAATCGTCTAGCCCAAACTCCATGTAGCCCAATACTCAAACGTGCAGCTCTATTCTCAGCCCTTACAGGAATTCGCCATTGCGATATTCAGAAAATGAAATGGTCTGAAATCGAAGAGTTTAATGGAAGTTATCGTGTCAATTTTACACAGCAGAAGACAAAAGGTGTTGAATATATGCCTATTTCCGAACAGGCTTATCAGCTCTGTGGTGAACGCCAGGATTCAAACTTGCTTGTTTTTGCCGGGCTTCCGGATCCGGCTTGGATAAGCCGGCCGTTAAAGAAATGGGTAGAAGCTGCTGGTATAAAAAAGCATATAACATTTCACTGCTTTCGCCATTCATACGCTACCCTACAACTTGCTGGAGGAACAGACATATATACTGTAAGTAAAATGCTTGGGCATACAAATGTTAAAACTACTCAGATATATACAAAGGTTATTGATGCAAAAAAGGAAAAGGCAACCGAAACCATTAAATTGGATTTGTCATCTACAGAATAGTGATAGCCTGTATAAGCTATCTGTATAGTTAATATTCTGGCTGATATAATTTATGGTTTTTTATGCCTCTTAATTTATGGATGCTTTATGATTTTCTTATGATGTTATTCATGAATAAAAAAAAACGATAATGGACTGTTTCATTATATGTATTGACTATCAATTATGTGCATTTATGTTCCAAATGAATCGTTTATGCTTTTTTATGTGTTGCTCTACATTGATAAATCAGCAATAAAAACCTGTTTTTCTTTGCAGTCGTAATAACTGAAATAAGAAAGATATGGACGAGAATAGCAACATTACATTTGAAGATTTGCCAAAAGCATTGTCATGGGTAATAGATAAGCTTATTCAGCTTGATATGAAAATAGACAATCTAACAAGTACATCCCAGCTACCACCTGCTGAACAGTGGATGAATTTAAAAGAATTATGTGAGTACTTGCCAAGTCATCCAGCTGAACAAACAGTTTATGGATGGACTAGTTGTCACCTGATACCATTCCATAAAAAAGGAAAGCGGATCATGTTCTTGAAATCAGAGATTAACTTGTGGTTAAGAGAAAGCAAAATGAAATCATCGTATGAACTTGAAAAAGATGCAAAGCAATTTGTTCAGTCAAAAAACGTTCGAAAATTCTGATGTATTAGTTTTTTGTCGTTGTTGACGCTTTTAGTATATATTGTTTCTACCGTGACTCATCCATTTTAATTTATACAGCCAGACATCGTAATCTGCTTATATGTGGTTTAGTTTAGTTTAGCATATATATAGCTAACAAATTAAACTAAACAGTTTTATTGAAGATGATGCAGCCAAAAGAGAAGATATTTTTTTCTTTTGGCTGCATTTTTTATTTTCTTTCTCCTCTTTTTTATAAGTCATTTATTTCCGCATATCAGACTTTCGGGGCTTATGAATAAAATTGAGGTGCAAAGGTATATGTTATGGCAACTATTTAAGCAAGTTCTTGTCTTATGATTTTCGTACAAATCTCCACACTCCTTTCTGGAGGTTGTATTTGTACTCAAAAACTTGCATGAATAGCCATAACACCTTTTGGGCACCAGAATTTTAATCACCCCCGAAGTAGTTGATACTACATAAGGGAAATAATAACAATCAAAACAATAAAATTATGTTTGAATACGAAGAACAGACAGAAATCATTGGTGCAAGATGTACTTTGCATGAAGCGTACAAGGGCTATACAGAGGGAACGGTTGTTGGCGACTTCGGACTCAGAATTGTTGTCCGGCTCGATAACGGCAAGGAGATTGTTGAATACCGTGATGAAGTAACTATTTACGACTAAATAACTATTTCGAGATATGGGAAATTTCAGATTTTATCAAGATTGTAAAGTTACGTGCTGGGAACGAGATTACTTTACCGTTGAAGCTGATAATTATGAGGAAGCTGAAGCTATCGTGCGTTCCTGGAAGTGTGATGACGTTACAAATATCACTGACAAGCGTCTTCATTTGGAGAGAAACGAAGTCCTCCGTGATACTTCTGAACGTATGTTTCCTGACGAGAATGGTGGTTGCCCCACTATGGAGATATATAATGCTGATGGTTCGGCTGTTATAAATGACGTTCCGGATTGGGAGCATAATCTTAAACCCTAAAGCAGTAGTAGAAATGAATGTAATAATTGAACACATATTTTGCCAATATAGCGACGAAGCTACGGCTCTGTATTTACGGATTATCAATGTGATACTTCTGTCGTCTAATGAGGATGAACTTCGCACCAGCATGGCAAAGCTTAAGCAAACAACCAATCTTGATAAATATTTCATTTACGGTTTTGGTAAGCATCATATTTGGGTGTGTCAGCGCAAACCAAGTGACAGAAATAAGGTATTTGAATATCGGGTTATAATGGCCCAGTTCTGAAATGTTCAGGTCTGGATTTCCTTTCCAGATCTGATTCCTTATTTTAAGCGGATTACGCTTAAATCCTGTTTTAACCCTTTCATATCCCTTTATATCCCTATTGTTTTCTTTTGGCTGTGCCTCTACCTTTTTTACGTTAATAGCTCTATTAAAGCTGGACTGTGAAGACCTGATGTATGATTCAGCACAGTCCCTGTTCTTTTCCCCCTTTTTTTATCCCTTCTTCTCAAGGCGGATATGGTGTCCTCCGCTGCTATTCCATTGCCGTCCTTCAGTCCACCTCCCGTATTCGGGCATCCTTTATCGGATGTATTCCTTTTACGGCAGATTCTCCCGGTGTTGCCGTATCTCCATGGTGCTTCATATCCTCTGGGCCTGTGCTTTCTGTCCTGCCTTCATGATCCGGCTGGCTACAGCTCTTGTGAGGTACTCTGCCGGTGGTAACGGATTTATATCCCCATCCTTGTCCGACCTGTTTTCGTTCTCTTTTCCTGCTTTTCCATTATTGCTTTTGGCCGAAGTCGGCATCATTTTCCGATGCAAAGATAGTGTGCAGCCGGGAGCGGCCTGTGGCCTCTGCCAATGGCGTGTCTGCGAAAATCTTCCTTTATCAGGCCCGAGGTTTGCCATAAAGGCAAAATAAAGAGTATTTGCGCTACATCCTTGGCCTGTCCCTTAAACAGCACCTACTTTTTAATGCAGCGTAAAATTGATGTTTAACTTCTAAAAGCAATTAATCATGAAAAAGGTAGAAAACAACTTCATCGTAACAGGTTTTGTAGGAAAGGATGCAGAAATCCGTCAGTTCACCACCGCAAGCGTAGCTCGTTTTTCAATAGCGGTAAGCCGTCAGGAAAAGAGCGGCGAGGAAAGCAACTATGTATCGGCCTTCATGAATATCGAGGCATGGCGAAAGAACGAGAACACCTCTTCGTTCGAGAATCTGACAAAAGGTACACAGCTTACCGTCGAAGGCTTCTTCAAGCCCGAAGAGTGGACCGACAAGGATGGCGTCAAGAAGAACCGCATCATAATGGTGGCCACCAAGTTCTATCCGGCCCTTGAAAAGGAAGAAGAAGCTCCTGCGGAAGCTCCTAAAGGCAAAAAGAGCAGGAAATAAATCCTGCCTTTACATACACCAGCGGTCTTCGGACCGCTGTTTTTTTTATCGCTCCGCACACTTTCAGATATTCCTTTTATATCTCATTATTCCTGGCTTCTACCACCGCAGATATTGAATTTATACGTGCAAATTTAAGAAGAAGGTGAACCGTCAAGGCGCTTATCATTTTCTATTAAGAATTATCAACTCACTTACTCGCCGACAATTCTTAACATAAATGAACCAGTAATCTACTTATTCGCTTCTTCCTTGGCTTGTTCACCTCTTTTCTTCTTTGTCAAGGCACGTAAATTCAAAACCTGCCGGTGATGTAAAACCTCAAAAGTAGGGAAATGAAACAGAATGTATAACTTATATTTTTATATTATGAAACAGATGTTTATTTGGTCAAGTGAAGTCGTTTTTGATGAACAGACAAAATCAGAAATGCAGGAGTCTAAACGTGAATTGTTGGGTGACGATTCTTATGTACTGTCAGAGGAAGATATAGCAGATGAACTTCAACAGGAGCTTGAAGACGAACGCTGTAATCTTAACAAGACAATCGACGGCGTTATTATAGTATTTGGCGACCTCGGCCTTTGGAATGGCCGACGCCAAGGGTATCAGATTTTAGGAAATAATATTGCCAATATACTGTATAGTCAATGTGAGATAGCTGAATGGTACGGTGACGGCTATAATATCAGAGGACGTATGTCACACCATGATGGCACTAACTATACTTTATATCGCATCGCCAAAGACAATGACGATGCAGAAAGGATTGCAGAAATGATTTATAATAACGAGATTGACGAAGCCGGCTTCAGACGCAGAACTCGTTCTCTGTATCCACACGTGGCAGAGGTGTACGGATGGAAGATACGCGGACGTAGAAATCTCCAACACTGACAGTCATGATGGACGTTGCAGCATGATTAATGTATATTTTGCTGCAGCGTCATTTTATAACCCTTCCGGTACTTTCCTTTTGTAGTTCAATTGCCTTTTATATATTCCGGCCATACCGACAAATCCGCTTATAAATCTTGATCAGCATCTTCCTTGATGTGCAATCCAATCCGAAATGCGGTTATTTTGTCTGCAAAGTTCGATTGACTTCTCTTATTCCTGCCAAGGCCTGCTTCGAGCGTGCTGCTGAAAAATCTTCCTTCCGTTTTCACGTAAGCGTATTTTTCGCATCATCCTTGTCCGGACTGTTTGTCAATCTTCGGGCAGAAAAATAATCAGCCTTCGGTCCAGGATGCGACCAGAGGGAAAATAAAACAACTTAAATTTCATAGTTATGACATTCAGAGAATTTATGCGTGAAAACGGTTACGAGTTACAGACAACCTTTTGGGAAGACTTTACAATAGCTGACAGATTTGGCTTGTCAGCAATTCAGGACACATTCAACCGTGCTTTTGAAGAGTGGAAAGAGCATTACAAGTATCTTACAGAGCTTATTCTTGTACTCAATCACAAGATATGGCAGTATCATGAGTCGTGCCCCGAGTTTGCGTCGCTGTATAACAGTCTTTGGGGACAGGCGGACTTATATGCCGTTGAAAACCTCAAGGGAGAAGAATTGGAGTATTTTTATGAAGTAACTGATTAATTTACAAAGAAATGAAAACAATTACAGAGCAGGCAACGGAAAATGGCCGTTTGACAGTTGAAGAGATAGTAAACCGAGACAAGACATTCCGGTATATGTTATTATCACGCCTCCAGTCTGATTGTGACTATTATCTTCACTATGGAGGCAGGTACCCGAAGGTTTTGTGGGCAGGCGATGAAACTCGGCAGATAGAATTTATGACCGGACTTTATGATAGTTTCGGTGCTGACGAAAAGCCGGAATGGCTGACAATGGAACAAATCCGGCAATATGCGTCCGAAATGTTGGGCGCAGATTCATGAAGTTTGCGACAGCTGCATATATGCAACCATCCTTTTCAATGCTGCATCAAACTATGTATGGTTTGGCAGCATTGATTGTTATCAAAGTTGTCAGCCTGACTCCAGGTTATGTTGTGCAGCAAGGCCCAGAAATTCCTGTTATATTTTCACTTGTCATCCTTAAAGTTACTTTTTCCGTAACCTCTAAGCAGTGCTTTTACGATTTTTGCAAATATCCATACGGCTGCAATTACTATTATAATTTCCATACACTTTTATATAATTATATATTTATATTATTATATAATTGCATAATTGTATAATTTAATAATTGTACAACTATATAATTATATAATGCATTCTGTTATACCGTTATTTTTTTTAGCTGGTTTGTAAACACTTATAGGCTCTCTAGTTTTTCCTTGTTTTCTTCAATATATGTCATTATGATCGCCGATGCAAGGGTTCTGAGCGGAATATTTCTGCTTGAGTTTACACGGATTTTCTCCAGTTCCTTTTTCACTTCTTTTGGCAGCCAGATTGCTTCCCCTTGTCCACCGACTCCGGTGTATTTGGCTATATTTTCTTCAAATAGTTTTTTACTTGTTCTTTTTGATTTGGCTTTCTTTTCGGCGTTTACCTTTTCATCCTGTTCCTGTTCATCTTGTATATCTTTAGATACCTTTGGCTGCGTTATGCCACGTACTATCTGGTCGAGGCCCATATTGGCCAAAGGATTGTCTATAGTAGGTCTCTCGTTCTTTTTCATACTCCTCTATTATTTGATAATTTCCATAATCTTGCTGAATGCCGGCTCAACGATGTCCAGTTGAGTCTTTTCCAGTGGATATAATGTTGTATAGCGTTTCACTGCGACACTTTGTTTTATTGTAGGTGTGACGGTTCCCACCAGCCCAAGCAATTCTGTTGTCTGGGCCCTCTGCCTCAATTCTTCTGATTTCCTCTCCGAAGTGATAATTCGGTTGGGTATAAACACAAGTTGTGCTTCCGATACGCTTTTCAGGGCTTTTATAAAAATACCAGTTGCGTCTACCGTATCCGGATCAAATGAAATCGGAATTATGGCTGTATCTGCATTTTTGTATATATATTCAAGGTTACGGTCATTCAGATTTCCGGGACAATCGATAAGGACAACTCCAGGAACCTTTTTAAGTTGCGCCATTACCTTTTTTAGTTGCTTGCTGTCTGCAGTATCAAGCAAATCTACATTCCATGGAGCCTGTACTTCTACAGCTACATCCTGTTCTCTTTGGCGGTGGCGGTAGAGCGACGCCTGAAGGTCAGCGTCAATGGCTATTACCGGGATACTATTTTCAGCAAGATAACTTGCAAATAGTGCACAGAGGGTAGTTTTCCCTACACCTCCTTTAATGTTACTGAACAATACAATTTTATTTTCCATGCCACTTTGGTTTTAGGTTTCTACATTGTTGGCAAATATAAGTAATACTCTTATAATCTCAAAATATTTATTATATAATTATATAAATACGATAATCATGTTTATATAATTATATAACCATATTATTATAAGTAAAACATTTATATATAATGACTTATAAAGAATATTCCATTCCAAATGTTGTAATTTTAATTATTTGTATTGTATTATATAATTATATTATAAGATAAGTATATAATTGCATTATTCTATTCCACAACAATTTTCTTTTTTACTTATTTGAAGCATATATGGAGCTCACCTATGCATTTCCGCAATAAGTTTTTCGGTCCATGATTTGTAATTCTGATATCCTTGTCTAAGGCAGCATTTTTCTGAATGTTTTTCAACATCAGCCAATGACGTGTCTGCGAAAATCTTTTTTATTATACGAATCTCTTATATCTCTATTGCATTATACCCGTTGTCGCCCGTTAGGTGATGTCATTTTATCTGCAAAGTTAGTTTGCCCCTGAACGTTTTGCCAAGTGATGCTTTGCTTTTCATTTGAAAAATCTTCCTCCTTTGGAGAGTATTTTTCAAGAAACACTTGTCTTCACCATAGTGCAAACTTTGGGGCAGAAAAATCGACAATACCCTCCGGGCAGAGTAAACCGGAACATGAGGGAAACAAATATTTTTTAATTAACTTCTTAAATATTATTTGTTATGAGTATCTTAAAACAAACTGAGAAAGTGCATCCTCTTTCCGAACGTGGAGTTTATGCTTATGCTGTGAATCGTTTTAGCCGCGATGCGTCTGATGAAGATATTCTTTCTGATTATGAGAATAGTACCAACAATGAAGATTCGGTCAGGAAATATACCGTTGAAGAATTTCTGTCTTGCATCAACGACGAGAGTTTTAATAGTCTGGACTATTGGGTTCGTTTGATTTAGTAACCTTGGTGATTCAATGTTCGTTGTTTTATATTAATCGGATAATTTTATGAGTTTAGAGAATATCGATAAGAAACAGCTTTTTCGGGAGATAGCGGAACTTATGCAACCATTGTATTTCCCTGTACACTATGATGAAGATTATATCCAGAAATTAGCTCAACATGAATATGAATTGTTTTGTAAGGCAATATCCGCAAGATACGATTTCGATTATAATAAGTATATCTTTGAGCATGACGGCCATTCCCCGTTTGATGTCATATACGATAATGTCATTTGTGAACTGAAATCTCGTATGCGTAGAGACCCTTTCTTGCTTCAGAGTGAAGCTATTCGGCAGCATCTTGTCATACTGGTACGCCAGGCTGTTGTCAGAGCCGGAGGATGTCTTGGAACTTTCTACAAGAATCTCCAGGTTCATCACATGGAATACAATTCCGGGGACATGTACGATGATGTTCCGGCTGTAGTTTTCCGTAGAGGTATGGCTTGTACTGCCGGTGGATATGAGAGTGCTATGTTGTACGATATTTATCTTGCACCTGATGACAGGCTGATGTGTACTGTTGATGACAGGGATTGCAGCGAGTATGATGTTCCATTTGATACACTTCTTCTTGAAAGCCTGTTTGAGGTCGTTCATTGGTTGCGTATTAATAATTTTTTGCCAGATACAGACGCCCCCGATTGGGTTTGCGAGGAGTGTGGTTCTTCAGAAGTCGAAACCCTTGCTTGGGTCAGGCCAAACGAAAATAATAGCTTCGTCGATTATCTTGGAGTTGATGACAATGGCAACAACTGGTGTCATCATTGTGAGGAACACACCTCTCTGGTACAGTTTACAGGTAGCGAAGATAGCAAGTCTTCTTCAGTCAGTTAAGGTCTATGGATAGTATATATATCAGGAATTTAAGTATCGAAGTGACACGCCGTTGTAATATGGCGTGTTCACATTGTATGCGAGGCAATGCTATGGCACTCGATATCAGCCACGCCTCTATACGGAATGTACTATGTCGTGTTCGTGGAGTTCACAGCATCAATATTACTGGTGGTGAGCCGTCCCTCAATGTCAAGGCTATGCGGTACCTCCTTTCCTGCCTCAAACGTCGTGGCATACCTGTTGACCGTTTCTATATTGTCACCAATGGTTCTTTGTCCTCTATCTCCCCAGATTTCATAGAAACCTGTTGCGCTCTGTATGATTACCAGACAGAGAAGGTCGAAGATATCGGCAGGCACATGCTCGAACTCAGCGACGACCGTTTCCACAACAATGCAGAGCGCGAAAAGGTAATCACCTGTTTGTCTGGTTTGTCTTTTTTCGGGATGCGTGGCCAGTCCGAACACATGTTCCTTTTCAAGGAAGGAAGATGCACAGTCGGTTTTGACAATCCGGTTTATCCCATTTACATGGATGTGGATGGAGTCGTTCACGGCGATGTTTATCTCAATGCAAAAGGCATGGTCTGCAGTAATGGAGACATGAGTTACCAGCGCCAGGAGTCTAATTCCCTTTGCGCTTCCTCTCGATTTTATAGTTATCTGAAGTCAACAGTCGGTAAGTATTGAATTTAAGTTATGAAGACAGTTAATAGTTTGTCAGGAGGAAAAACATCCTCTTACATCGCCGTGCATTATCCGGCAGATATCGAAGTCTTTGCCCTTTGTTGCATTGATTGTCACAATGCCGGGGCTACCATCGACAAGCGCATGAAGCAGATGGTCAATGACAGGTTGCAGAAGTATTGTTCTCATTATCCCGAATTTGTAGCCACTTCCGAAGATCCGAAAGTTCTCAAGGTTATTTTCGACCTCGAACAGCGTATAGGTCGTGAGATTATCTGGTTGCGTGGTATGGGCTGGGAGGAAATGATACGCCGTAAGCGTGCTATTCCCAATCGGACCAAACGCTTTTGTACAACAGTCCTGAAGATGCAGCCTATCTTTGAATTTCTTTATTCATACCACGAGCTGCCTGTTCGTATGAGGATAGGCTACCGTTACGATGAGCAGGAGCGGGCCATGCGTTTTACCGAGAATTTCAAGTTCGCTTATATGACCGAGTGGCAGGAGCGGTCATGCCGCTGGATTAACCGCTGGCAGGATATTCACTGGCGTGTGGGTGAGTTTCCTCTCATTGAAGACCGTATCACCCACTATGACATCAAGCGCTACTGGCAGGACAAAGGAATCGACTTTCCCGAAGATTCCAACTGTCTCAACTGTTTCTGGAAGGCTCCCGCACAGTTGCGCAAGAATTTCGATACATGTCCTCCCGTCATGTGGTGGTCAGCTATACAGGAGGATCTTCAAGGCAATACTTTCAAGGACAAGATGAGTCTTTCATCCATATCCAGGCTGCCGCTTCAGCTCGACTTCTTTTATGGTACAGGTTCAGGCTGTCAGGCAGGCTTCTGCACAGATTGACGCAGTTTTTCCTATTAGACCTGTCGGCAGCTTGCCGACGGGTCCTTTTCTACCATTTGTATACCGTTATTCCCGGAAGTTCCCTATATACTCGTTGCCGGTTAGTATCATCAATGCCTGTTTGATTCATCATGCCCCTTTGTAGTTCACATTCTCCCTTTTTATTTCAATGACTCCCATTATAATGTTGTTCCAACATTCATTGTTCACATAGGGAGTAGCCATTCATTTCACTGCAAAGTTCTATTGATGCCAGCCATATCTTTACAAGGTTCCCTTCCAGTTATGTCAGAAATCTTCCTTTTTCCTGAAGAAAAAGAGTATTTCAGCCATAAACCTTGCAGATATTGGCATCCATACATTAAGCAGTAAAATTGAATTAATTACTCCCTATTGATAAACAATGAAATTATAATAGGGAAAAGTTGAACTTAAATTTTTAATGATTATGGCTGAAAAGGTTTTTAAAGTAGGTGGTTGCAAATTCATTTTATTGAGATGGGGTGATAAGTGGGTATTTCCTCTTATTTCTTACTATTTGTCAGGTAAAGATAGTCCTATTTACATGGCCCTTTTTTCTTGGAATCTGAAGGAAGGCAAATTTGTGAAGGAAACTACTGTTACTATTAATTTTTCTAAGAAACCGCGTGGCTTTTGTTGCCAGTTCGTTGACACCCCCAAAAATGGTTCTTCAATTATTGATTGGCTTGTAGATAACGGCTTTGGTTTAGAGACTAAACGTTCTGTAACATCAGGCCTCTCTACGTATCCCGAATTCTACTTCGTAGGTGGCGTTAATTTTCATAAGTACAAGAGATTTTGTGATGACCATCCGGAAATTAGTAAATTCCTACGTATTTGATTTTTCTGTCTGTTTTCCAGCCCCATAATTGGGGTTGGAAACTTTTGACGGAATCGTCTACTGTTTTATACATATATTCTCCTTTTTTATATGTATATTGCAGTTTTGTAAAATCGGGTCATGCAGTAAATTGTGAGGTTCTTAGGAATCTCCTTTATTCCTTTTTTATGTGTCGTTCAGCATATTCATTTATATTCTTTGATTTCTAAGCAAATACATTTCATCTTATTTGCTATATTTGCGTCATTACCAATCTAATATTAATTATATGGCAGCAGAGATTCTACTGGAAATAAACGGTCATAAGTATAATGCTTCAGGCTTCTCTTATGATTTTTATCAGGTGCCGGATTTCAAGGGAAAACCTGTTACCGGAATAAAGGGCGGTGATATTCATGTTGTCCTTGATTCAAGTTACGACAATTCTATTTTGGAAACTATGTTGTCGGATAAGACAAGGAAGGTTCCTTGTGTCCCATGGGAAGAATATGAGCCTTGCCCTGTTTCTGGTAGAATCCAGTTTGTGCAGGATGATGTACATGTATTCCGTGAACTTGCATTTGAGGAAGCCTATATTACTCGTTATAAGGAGAAAATGGATGCCAATGGTTATCCTATGAGTATTTTGCTTACTATTTCTACTTTGCGTCTTGATATTAACAAGTTCGTTCGTATGGACAGACGCCCTGAAACCACTTATGGTTTTGGGTGGGTAAAATATATAAATAAAAGAGAATCTAGTATAATATTGCAAACAAAACCTTCTGTCTCAGCTCGGATAATAGATGCTTATTGGATTAAAGAAGATGGAGGTAAATGTAAAATTTTTCCTATTGGAATAAAAGTATGTTTGTTTCTGGTTCTTGCTGATTTTAATTCTATAATTGGTGAAAAGTTTGATTTTCTTTTTGAGGAAAAAACAGAAGAAAAAATATATACTGCATCTTACTCTAAGATAATTACAGATAATGGTATAATAAAAATAGAGAATTTTGAATTTAAAAGGAAAAATTAGATATGGCTATTGTTTTGATTAGTTGTAAGGATAATCGAATTACAGGAAAAGTGAAAGTTTCTGTTCAAGATATTTTGGTTACAAAAATTCATACAGAATATAAGAGTTGTGTCCCATTTCAAAAAATAAGATGTAATGTTGAAAAATTTAATTTTGACAATGTTCCTACTGAAATTAGAAATAATGTATCTTGGCTTGTAAAAGTGGATAAAGATGAATATGTCTTAAAAGAAAAGGGGGAGTTTGTTGATATTGAGATAAAAAAAGAATGGGTAGGTCAGAACCTTATAGTTATGGCTTATTTGAAAAAACCAAATATAGATGTGACTCTTTCTTTATATGTAAATCCGTTCCCTACTTGTAAATTGTTTGCCATATCTGAAAATGAACCAGGAATGAATGGTGAAATGATTGCAGAAGATATGCTATATGGCGATGAAACTTATGATTCTATTTTAGAAATAGGATATTTGTTTAAATTTCAGTTAAATCAAGAAGAAAAACTCCTGTGGGCAGATATGAACTATTTAATGGACTTAGTCCCTTCTACTTCAGGAAATAAAAACTTAAAAGCTCTTATAAACTATTTTAAGACTAATTCTGGAAGTGAGTTTTCAAGTGAGTATATGAATATTAAACTTAAAGAAAGTTCGTCCTTGCATAAATTTCTTCATGATAATTTTGGGGTTATAGCAACTTTGAAAAAATGCTTAAAGCAAATAAGTGGAAATATTTACAATTTAGAAGTACAAAAAGGTGTTATAAACTCATTTCGGGTAAAATTTAATACTTTTGGTGACATCCTAAGGGGGATGGCTTTAGCTGTAGATGATACATCTGCATATAAAATATTCTTGTTAGATTATGAATTAGTTAGCCCAAATACTTTCAATTGTAAATTAAAGGTAGATATTTATGATCATTTTGGTTTGGACAAATCTGATGTATCTAAAAAAATCTTTTATTATGGAGCTGGTTTCCGTGCATGGTATGTTTTACAACATCTAAAAGGATATAAACCTTTTATTACTAAAATGTCAGTTATAATAAATCTAAACAATGAAAGTTTTTAATATAAGAAAAAAGGTTCTATGTTTTTTGTTAGGTTTACCTATTTTAATGTTATACTTAGCATTTTCAAGGATTGAAGTTTTTAAACTTAATGTAGATGGACATAAACGATCTGTTTATTTTGCCCCTGCTGATAGCACACAGGATGAAAGATCTTATGTTGTGTATAATACTTTGTTTAAATCAGAAAAAAAAATTGTTGATTTTTTAATTGATTATCACGATAAACACATTTTAAAAGAGGATATTATAAAATATAATAAACTTTTGCTTTTTATGTATTTTGAACATTCTTATGCCGTGAATAGAAATTATCAAGAAAAAGAGGATGGTTCGGATATTATATACGATTATATGGATCAGTGTTTGTTAAAGGTTAAATATGAAATAAAAGATGATTTCATATTTGTTGATGTTGCAAAATATCATTCTACCTATACTTACAAAGTGCCTATGGCTAATCAGAATTGGGAAATAATTACTTCTATACGTAATCTAGAACAACATACGGAATACCTTTACCAAATATATAAAGTGCCAAATGTTGATAAATAACAAAGAAGAAAATTATATTATCTTGATTTATATTTCTTCTGATTTTTACTGTCATATTCCATAATGTGAGTATCCTTACTTAATATGAAAAGCAGTTAACATTGCTTGCTAATTATATACTGATTAATATCAATTCCTGTTATAAAGTTCTGTTCAGTGCTAAAGCTAATGGATAGATATATTTGTTATATGTTTTGAGCTTTTCCAGATCTACGCCATATCCTGTATATGGATTGCTTGTTTCATCATAGAAAAAAATATCCATTATATCTCCCTTTTTTATAATTTTTTCACCTGTTTGCGGTATATCTTCCAAAGTGCAGATTTCCAATGGTAGTAAATCCACGTTACAAGGGGTAGCGTTTCCCAGTCAGTTCATGTGGTGGTTGAATATTACAAAACCCTTACGTTTAAAATCAAGTCTGATTCCGTATGGACGGCTTGTAAGGAAGGCATCTGCAGCTTTTATTATATAATTCTCCATGATTATTTTCTGATGTAAAAGTCATACAAAGTTAAGGCTTTTTTCAAAGTTGTACAAAGCCTATACTCTGTTTTTCTTGCTATTCGGCATGATTCCGTGTTTGGCCAGCTCTTTCGGATATTCCCTGCAAAATTACGGATCAGCTTTTGCCAACCGTCAAACAGGGACACTGGCAGATTGCCTGTTCACGAAAAATCTTCCTCTGCTGTGCAGAGAGTATTTGTTCATGCCCTCATTTGCCTTGTTGCAGCAGTTCCGCCAGATGGGCAGAAAATATCCCGATGGGCTGGCCGAAAACCGGCAAACAAAGGGAAGTAAAACAAATGAGACAATGGCAGCAATCAACGAAAATCTGAAAAGGCAGTTGGCAAAGAAGATGTATCATTTCGTAAAGTATTTCCCTGTACGCATCAAAAATGTTGGGGAAGACGCAATAGAAAATCGTAAACTTGTCTGGGGATTTAAGGATGCAGACCGTGAAATTACGCTTAAAGTGGCACAGATGACCGCATCATATCTTCTGAATGAATTTGGTGAGAGGCTGAAAAACATTGTTTTTGTATGTATTCCGGCAAGTACATGCGAACAGAACGAAAACAGGTACAGGTTCTTCTGCGAGCAGGTTTGTAGTCTGGCAGGTGTCATGAATGGATTTTCCCATATCCGGATCCTGGCTGACCGTCCGTCTGTTCACGAAAACCGGAAGAAACACACACACGCAGATTTTTCTGAACGGTTAATGAAATTTGATGAAGATTTCTTTAAGGAAAAAGACGTACTGATTTATGATGATGTTGTCACTACCGGAATGAGTTATGCAGAGCTGGCCGAACGTTTGGAATTTTTGGGAGCAAATGTTTTGGGAGGTCTTTTCTTGAGCCGTACATACTATAAATACCAATAAATA
>ONZU01001127.1_pt1 | contig 16556 bp, 12 predicted proteins | sample 1671161 | NCBI WGS metagenome assembly ONZU01 (sample SAMN06348128, study PRJEB24527) | human gut metagenome | biome: human gut; feature: ankylosing spondylitis patient; material: feces | host: Homo sapiens | place: China | collected 2015-10
CAAAGAAAAATAATATTTTTTCTGTTATAAAAAGTGTTTTCTTTGAGAATCTTGATGAAGAAGATGAAGATTTAGATATTGAAAAAAAAGAAAAGTCGTCTAAACAAAAAGTTGTAAAGACAAATAAAACTAAAAAATCTGTTGATGATGTAAGAAAAGATGATGATATCAGACAGTCAGCACCAGAGCCACAGGCAGAGTTACAGCCACATGCAGAACCACAGCCGGAAAATGAAAGTATCATTGATGAAAACAGGGCAGACATTGCTGATAATATCAATCAAGATGATGAAAATTCTGTAAATAATGATATTTATGATGATACATCGGAAGATAAGACAGAAAAAAATGATTTGCCGGAAGAACCAGACAGAAGCAAAGATGAGAATGTACAGCTTATCAAGGAAATGTATGGTGACAAAGATAATCTTGACGAAAATATTGCACCTAAAAAGGGGCTTATAGCTAAGCTTAAATATCGTATTGCCCAGTTGAAGAAGAAAAATGCTGAAGAGGATAAACTGGAAGAAGAAGCTGAACTTGCAGATATAGAAGAACAGAAGAAGAAAAAAGAAGAAAAACAGGCGGCAGCAGCAGTTAAAAAAGAAAATGCCAAGAAAGAGAAAGAAGTTAAGGCTGCTGAGAAAAAGAAGGCTAAGGATGCAAAAGCAGCTAAGAAAGCTGCAAAACCTAAGAAAGAGAAAAAGCCAAAGCCGGAACCAAAGCCGGGAGATATATTAAAGATAAAACCTAAGAGCATAATGTTATTTATTACACTTGTTGCAAGTGTGATTGTTCTTATTTCACTTCTTAATACAACAGTAAGCTATACAACAGCAATTTCAAAGGCAAAAACAAATCTTGAAAATGGTGATTATTCAAAAGTTTATGAATCATTATCAGGAATGAAATTAAATAAGAGTGATGAGACATTGTACAGACAGGCAACGCTTATAACATATGTTACAAGACAGTATGAATCATATCAGAATTATATGGAAATGGATATGAAAACGGAGGCAATCAATGCACTTGTAAAAGGACTTGCCAGATATGATACATATTATAATGAAGCGAACAGTCTTGGTGTCGGAAACCAGATGAAAGAAGCACGAGCACAGATTATACAGGCTTTTAATGACACATTTAAAATATCTGAATCAGAAGCAGTATCATTAGTTGCTATGTCTGATAATAATTTTACGCAGTACTATAGAAAAATTGAAGCATACGGAAAGGCAAGATAATAAATGATAGCTATAATCGATTATGACGCGGGCAATTTAAAGAGTGTAGAAAAGGCATTAAAGTATTTAGGTCAGGATGTTATTGTATCAAGAGATTCGAGTGAGATACTTCAGGCTGATAAGGTTATTCTTCCGGGCGTAGGTTCGTTTGGAGATGCAATGGATAACCTTGACCATTTTAATCTTGTTGATACAATAAAAAAAGTAGCCGAAAAGGATACGCCATTTTTAGGAATCTGTCTTGGATTACAGCTTTTATTTGAAAAGAGTGATGAGACACCGGGAGCAGAGGGACTTGGAATTCTTAAAGGAGAGATATTAAGAATTCCACCAAAGGAAGGATTGAAGATTCCTCATATGGGATGGAATTCACTTAATATAAAGCCACAGGCAAGGTTGTTTGACGGAATTGCTAATAACTCTTACGTTTATTTTGTACATTCATATTATCTTAAAGCTGAGGATGAAAATATAGTTGCAGCCTCAACTGAATATTCAACACATATTCATGCTTCTGTTGAATCAGGAAATATATTTGCATGTCAGTTCCATCCTGAAAAGAGCAGTGATGTTGGTTTGAGAATTTTGAAGAACTTTGCTTCATTATAATATTAGTAATTATATTGATTGGAGATATAATATATGTTTACAAAGAGAATTATTCCATGTCTGGATTGTAAAAACGGAAGAGTTGTAAAGGGGACTAATTTTGTGGATCTGCGTGATGCGGGAGACCCGGTTGAAGTTGCCCAGATGTATGATAAATCAGGAGCTGATGAACTTGTATTTCTGGATATCACAGCTTCAAGTGACGGAAGAAGTACAACTGTAGATTTGGTAAGAAAGGTTGCTGAAAAGGTATTTATTCCATTTACAGTTGGTGGTGGAATAAGAAGTGTTGATGACTTTAAGGTGCTTTTGAGAGAAGGTGCAGATAAGATTTCAATTAATTCGGCAGCTATTATGAATCCGACACTTATAAGTGAAGCAGCAGACAAGTTTGGAAGCCAGTGTGTTGTGGTTGCAATAGATGCTAAAAAACGCGATAATGGCAGTGGATGGAGTATTTATAAAAACGGTGGCCGTGTTGATATGAATATAGATGCGGTTGAGTGGGCAATGAAAGCTGAAAAGCTTGGTGCCGGTGAGATACTTCTGACAAGTATGGATTGTGATGGAACTAAGGCTGGATATGATATTGAGCTTACAAGAACAATTGCAGAAAATGTATCCATTCCCGTAATTGCCTCAGGCGGAGCAGGTAGTATGGAACATTTTTATGATGCTTTTACTGAAGGAAAAGCAGATGCAGCTTTGGCAGCGTCATTGTTCCATTATAAAGAAATGGAAATAATGGATTTAAAGAAATATCTTGCAAATAGAGATATTCCTATGCGTTTATAGAGGTGTATAAAATATGTCAATGATTAATAATGACTGGCTTGATGCAATAAGCCCGGAATTTTCAAAGGATTATTACAAAAAATTATATACATTTGTAAAGGATGAATATAGTAAAACAATTATATATCCGCCTGCAGAAGATATATTTAATGCATTTCATTTTACACCTTTAAGTAAAGTGAAAGTGCTGCTTCTTGGACAGGATCCATACCATAATGAAAATCAGGCACATGGGTTAAGTTTTTCTGTACTTCCATCACAGCATGATATTCCACCATCATTGCAGAATATATATAAAGAACTGCATGATGACTGTGGATGTTATATTCCTAATAACGGATATTTGAAAAAGTGGGCAGACCAGGGCGTTTTGCTATTAAATACTGTACTTACAGTACGTGCACATCAGGCCAATTCGCATCAGGGAAGAGGTTGGGAAAATTTTACAGATGCAGTTATTCAGGCTGTTAATGCACAGGACAGACCTATTGTATACATGCTCTGGGGAAGACCGGCACAAAGTAAAATCCCAATGCTTACTAATCCAAAGCATCTTATACTTACAGCACCTCATCCAAGTCCGCTCTCAGCATACAGAGGCTTTTTTGGCTGTAAACATTTCAGCAAAGCTAATGAATTTTTGAAAGCAAATGGAGTAGAGCCGATTGACTGGCAGATAGAAAATATATAGAAATACGTAATAAAATCCCCCGGGTGTCTGATGACACCCGGGGGATTTTTTGAGCGAATTAAACACTCAATATTAGGAGAACAATAATATGAATGAAAACTAGAAAGTTTTATTCATCTGAATCTAATTCGCTGTCTGCTAATGCACCAACAGAAGATACAATTACAACTGTGGCGATAATTGAAACAGCAACTCCAATGATTGGACCAATAAATAACATAAACATTGAATAATCAATCCCCTTTACTAAATAAAATAAAGCTACGTTTTAAAAACTAATCTAATAATAACACTACTTAGATTCTTTTGCAAGATTTTTATTTGCGGTTGCGAGCATAAGCTTGATTCTGTTAAGCTGGTTGACTTCTGAAGCACCCGGGTCGTAGTCAACTGCAATGATATTTGACTCAGGGAAAGCAGCACGAAGCTCTTTAATTACGCCCTTACCAACAATATGGTTAGGAAGACATGCAAATGGCTGACAGCATACAATGTTTCCTGCACCATTATGTATGAGTTCAATCATTTCGCCTGTAAGCAGCCATCCTTCACCGGTCTGGTTGCCGAGTGAAACAAGGTCTTTTGCAAGAGCAGCTGTTTCTTGGATACTTGATGGAGCAGTAAAACGCTTGCTTTCTTTTAATGCTTTTGTAGAGCTCTTTCTGAACCATTCAAGAATTTTAATAACTGAATTGTTCAAAAATGCTGATTTCTTTGAAGCACCGAGGTAATCACGCTTGAAGTTTGCATTTTCGGCACAGTAAAGCAGGAATCCCATAAGGTCAGGAACAACAGCTTCAGCACCTTCACTTTCAAGCAGGTCTACAATGTAATTGTTGGCAGAAGGAAGGAATTTTACAAGGATTTCTCCTACAACACCAACTCTAGGTTTCTTAATATCAAGAAGTTCAATATTATCGAAATCTTTTATTATTGCACGGACGTTTTTATTGTATTCACGCATAGAAACTTTAGGCTGTGTCAGCTGTTCAATTAATACTTTTTTCCATTTCTCATGGAGAGCATTGACAGAACCTGGCACTTTCTCATATGGACGTGTTCTGTATACAGCATTCATAAATACATCACCATAAACAATAGCCATCATTGCTTTTTTGAGCATTTTCAGGTCGTATTTAAAACCTGAGTTGACTTCAAGCCCCTGTGCACTGAGTGATATTACAGGAATATAAGATAATCCAGCTTTTGAAAGTGCTCGTCTGATGAAACCGATATAGTTTGATGCACGGCATCCGCCGCCTGTCTGTGTGATGATAATAGCTGTCTTGCTTAAATCATATTTACCTGAGAGAACAGCATTCATAATCTGTCCGACTACCATAAGAGAAGGATAGCATGCATCATTATTTACATATTTAAGTCCCATATCAACTGATGACTTATTGTCATTGTCAAGAACTTCAAAATTATATCCGCATGATGAGAGTGCAGGACCAAGCAGGTCAAAATGGATTGGTGACATCTGAGGGCATAGAATAGTATATTTCTTTCTCATTTCAGGTGTGAATTCTACTCTGCTAAATGCAGCACTTTCAATCTTTCTCTGGTAATGTTTCTTTTCACGTACCTTTAAAGCTGCGATGAGTGAACGTACACGGATTCTTGCAGCACCAAGGTTATTAACTTCGTCAATTTTAAGTACAGTATATATTTTACCGGCCTTTGTAAGGATATCATTTACTGCATCTGTTGTAACAGCATCAAGACCGCATCCGAAAGAATTAAGCTGGATAAGATCAAGGTTATCTTTTGTCTTAACATAGCTTGCAGCTGCATAAAGTCTTGAGTGGTACATCCACTGGTCCATAACGATGAGAGGACGGTCAACTTTACCAAGATGCGAGACTGAATCCTCTGTTAAAACAGCAATGCCATATGAATTGATAAGTTCAGGAATACCATGGTTGATTTCAGGGTCAACGTGATATGGACGACCGGCAAGGACGATACCGCGTTTACCGGTTTCATCAAGGTATTTGATAACTTCTTCACCTTTTTTATGTATGTCTTCCTTTGACTGCATAAGTTCATTCCATGCATCTTTAACAGCTGCTTTTACCTGTGATGACGGAATGTTATTGAATTCTTCAGAAAGACGTTTTTCAAGAATTTCAACATTTTCAAAAGAGAGGAATGGATTTCTGAAATCAATATTTTCAGTTTTTAATTCTTCTACATTATTTTTAATGTTTTCAGCATAAGATGTTACAATCGGACAGTTATAATGATTGTTTGTTTTTTCAATTTCTTTGTGTTCATAAGGAACGCATGGGTAGAAGATAAACTTAACACCCTGTTTAATAAGCCATGTTACATGTCCGTGTGCAAGTTTTGCCGGATAACATTCTGATTCTGATGGTATCGACTCAATACCGAGTTCATAAATCTTTCTGCTTGACTGTGGTGAAAGAACGACGCGATATCCTAATTTTGTAAAAAATGTATACCAGAAAGGATAATTTTCATACATGTTAAGCACACGAGGGATGCCGACAGTTCCCCGCGTTGCAGCATCTTCTGCAAGTGGTTCATAATCAAAAAGTCTGTGAAGCTTGTACTCAAAAAGATTTGGCATTTTTTCAGTTGTTTTCTCTTTTCCAAGTCCGCGTTCACAGCGGTTTCCTGTAATGAAACGTCTTCCGCCAGAGAATTTATTAATTGTAAGGTAGCAGTTGTTGGTACATCCCTTACAACGTGTCATTGTTGTGCTGTATGTAAGCTCGTTAATTTTGTCTATAGAAAGCATTGTAGATTCTGAAATTCCGTCATAACGTTCTCTGGCTATTAATGCGGCACCAAATGCACCCATTATACCTGCAATGTCAGGACGGACTGCCTTTACGCCTGTGATTTTTTCAAAGCTTCTAAGGACAGCATCATTGTAGAATGTACCACCCTGAACAACGATATGTTTTCCAAGGTCACCCGGATCAGAAATTTTGATAACTTTGTAAAGTGCATTTTTGATAACAGAGTATGCAAGTCCGGCAGAAATATCAGCAACTTCTGCACCTTCTTTCTGAGCCTGTTTAACTTTTGAGTTCATGAATACAGTACATCTTGTACCGAGGTCAATAGGATGTTTTGCAAAAAGAGCTTCTTTTGCAAAGTCCTGAACAGAGTAATTAAGTGATTTGGCAAATGTCTCAATGAATGAACCACATCCTGACGAACATGCCTCATTTAACTGTACTGAATCAACAGTCTGGTTTTTAATCTTGATACATTTCATATCCTGACCGCCGATATCAATGATACAGTCTACTTCAGGGTCAAAAAATGCGGCAGCGTAGAAGTGTGATACTGTCTCAACTTCGCCGTCATCAAGCATAAGTGCTGATTTTATGAGAGCTTCGCCGTATCCTGTAGAACATGACTGTACAATCTTGGCATCTTTAGGGAGCTTTGTATAAATGTCTTTGATGGCACGTATTGTTGTGGCAAGCGGAGAACCATTGTTACTGCTGTAAAATGAGTAGAGGAGTTTACCGTCTTCGCCTACGAGTGCAACTTTTGTGGTTGTAGAACCGGCATCAATACCAAGATAACAGTTGCCACTGTATGATGCGAGGTCAGCAGTAGGAACTTTTGCTTTATTATGTCTTTCTGTAAATGAAGAATAAGCTTCTTTATTTTCAAATAAAGGCTCCATACGTTCAACTTCAAAATCAAGTTTAATCTTGCCCTGAAGACGTTTTATAATGTCTGAAACATCAACACATATATCTTCTTTGTAATTCATTGCAGAACCGATTGCTGCAAAAAGATGAGAATGTTCTGGTGCAATAATCTGGTCAGGACCAAGATTTAATGTACGTATAAAAGCTTCTCTTAACTCTGATAAGAAATGAAGAGGACCACCTAAAAATGCAACATTGCCACGGATTGGCTTACCACATGCAAGACCTGATATGGTCTGATTAACAACAGCCTGAAAAATAGAAGCTGACAAATCTTCTTTTGTTGCACCTTCGTTGATAAGAGGCTGGATGTCTGATTTTGCGAAAACTCCACATCTTGCAGCGATAGGATATATAGATTTGTAATTTTTTGCATATTCATTAAGACCTGAGGCATCAGTCTGTAAAAGAGTAGCCATCTGGTCAATAAAAGAACCTGTACCGCCGGCACAGATACCATTCATACGCTGGTCAACACCATTAGTGAAATAGATAATCTTGGCATCTTCTCCACCAAGTTCTATTGCAACATCGCACTGCGGAGCTTCAGCCTGAAGAGCAGTGGAAACGGCAACAACTTCCTGCGTAAAAGGAACTTCAAGATGTTTGGCAAGAGTGAGACCGCCTGAACCTGTAATTACAGGGTGGCAGTTAAAATTACCAACAGAAGCTACAGCTTTTTCAAGAAGCGACTGTAATGTTTCCTGTATATTGGCAAAATGACGTTCATAGTCTGAAAAAATCACTGTATTATTGTCATCAATAAGGGCAATTTTAACGGTGGTTGAACCTATATCAATTCCAAGTTTATATGAATTCATAAAAATATCAGGCAAAAAGTGCCTGCCTCCTTAATTATAATTTGTCGAATAATGCGATTCGTTTCATTATATTATGAAAAAAAATAAATTTCAACATTATAACCTTATTTTATTGATTTTACATATTATGGCAATGCAAAATTTTAGAGTTTTAATATATTTTTTATAAAAGAACAGTGATGATTCGTTGACAAAAACAGTTTATATATTTATACTAAATTTAATTAGCACAAAGGCGTTGAAAGGGGCTTGTTTAAAGTATGAAATTCTTTGATAAGTTAGAACGTAGATTTGGTAAATATGCCATACCAAATCTTATGTATTATATTATAGGTATATATCTTGTAGGGTTTGTTATAGAATTATTCGCACCTGATGTATATACTTATTATCTTAGTCTTGATGTGGCAAAGGTACTGCATGGTCAGGTATGGAGACTGGTTACGTTTATTTTGCAGCCACCGTCAAGCAGCATTATTTTTATGGTATTTACATTATATTTTTATTATGTAATCGGAACTGTACTTGAGAGAATATGGGGTTCATTTAAGTTTAATGTCTATTATTTCAGCGGAGTAATCCTGCATATTATTGCAGCATTTGTTATTTACATTATATTTGGCTGGTCATTTAACATGTCAACATATTATATTAATCTTGCACTGTTTCTAGCATTTGCGGTCGAACAGGCAGATACGGAAGTCCTTCTGTTTTTTGTACTTCCTATAAAGATGAAGTGGCTTGGATGGCTTGATGGAATTATATTTGCAATAACGATTATTGGCGGATATCTTACACCTGTAATGCCTAAGGCTATATGGAGAGGATTTTATAATGCAGGACTTCTTGCCGGTAATTCATATACATGTTATGTTATGGCAACATGTGCATTAATCTCAATGCTTAATTTTATCATTTTCTTTTTTGCTACAAGAAAGGCACCTGGCAGGACATATACACAGAAGAATTATCGTAAAGCTGAGAAAAGAGCTGATAAGGCAAGAAAAAATGCGGGAAGTTTCAACGAGAGATTTTATAATGCGAACTCTGAAAAAAGCACATGGGATAGTGCCAATAAACCGTATATTAATCCGAGAGGTACAAAGCACAGATGTGCTGTCTGTAACAGGACAGAGCTGGATGGCGATAATCTTACATTCAGATTCTGCACAAAATGTGCAGGCAATCTTGAATATTGTCAGGATCATCTGTATACACATATACATGTTACAAGTGATAATAACAATCAGAATACACAAAAAAATTAAAAAATGTTTTGAAAGAACGGCATAAATATGTTAGTATCAATATAGTACTGAAAAAACAGTATTTTTTCTTATTGCTATTATAAAAGATTTATGCAATAATCTGTATTTGTGTTTAGTATGAGATAAAATTAATTGAATTAAAGTTTATTTTGGAGGTCAGAATGAAAAAAACTAAAATAATTTGTACAATGGGTCCTAATACTAATGACAGAGAACTCATCAAAAGTCTTGCTCTTGCAGGAATGGATGTTGCAAGATTTAACTTCTCTCATGGTGATCATGAAGAGCAGGCAGGACGTTTCGCATTAGTTAAGAGTGTAAGAGAAGAACTCAATATTCCTATTGCTACATTGCTTGATACAAAGGGACCTGAAATAAGAACAGGTGACCTCAAGGACGATAAGAAAGTAACACTTAAAGAAAATCAGAAGTTTACACTTACAACAAGAGACGTACTTGGTGATGAGACAATCGGAAGAATCACATATGCAGGTCTTCCACAGGATGTTTCAAAGGGAAATACAATTCTTATTGATGATGGTCTTATTGAACTTTGTGTAAATAATGTTATAGATGGCACTGATATTGAATGTACAGTAGTAAATGGCGGTGAGCTTGGTTCAAGAAAAGGTGTTAATGTTCCTAATGTAAGTATCCGTCTCCCGGGTATCACAGATAAGGATAAGGATGATATTTTATTTGGTATTGAACAGGGATTTGATTTTATTGCAGCTTCATTTGTAAGAAATGCAGCTTGTATTCAGGAAATCAAGGAACTTCTCTGGTCTCATAATGCAGATATTCCTGTAATTGCTAAGATTGAGAATGCAGAAGGCATTAAGAATCTTGATGAGATTATCAGAGTTGCTGATGGTATCATGGTTGCCCGTGGTGATATGGGTGTTGAAATTCCTGCTGAGCAGGTTCCTCATATCCAGAAGGAAATTATCAAAAAATGTAATGCAGCATATAAGACAGTTATCACAGCTACACAGATGCTTGATTCAATGATTCGTAATCCACGTCCTACAAGAGCTGAGGTTACTGATGTTGCCAATGCTATTTATGATGGTACAGACGTTGTTATGCTTTCAGGTGAGACAGCTAATGGTAAGTATCCTCTTGAAGCATTAAAGATGATGGTTAAGATTGCTGAGACTACAGAGCAGGATTTACCTAAGAAGTATGCAGATTATGCTAAGCTTCATACAAAGAGAGGAGTATCAAGTGCTGTTACTAATGCAACTGTACAGACAGCAGAGAACTTAAATGCAAAAGCAATCGTATGCCCTACAATTTCAGGATTTACAGCAAGACTTGCATCTAAGCTCAAGCCGGATACACAGATTGTTGGATGTTCACCATATGATTCTGTTCTTAGAAAAATGCAGATTTATTGGGGTGTAAAACCTGTTAAAACTGCTATTGAGACTTCTACAGATAAGATTATTGAGCATGCACTTGTCACAGCAGAGAATGCTGGATATATTGGCGAGGGAGATGTTGTCATTGTATCTGCCGGTATAGCAACAAACTCTTCTCCAACATCAAAGAGAGGTCTCACAAATACAATGCGTGTTGTAACAATCTAATTGTTACATCATGAGCATATGTCGTGATGACATTTATGAAAAGTAAATTTTTAAAAATATTTATATGGATTCCTGCTGTTATTTGTGCGGTTATGATATTCGGATTTTCGGGACAGAATGGTGAAAATTCGGGAAATCTCAGCCGTAAGGCAGCAGGTGTCATAGTTGATATTGCAGACAGCGTACATCTTGTAGATGTACGCTGGAATGGCAGACAGGAACTTATAGACAAGATAGAATTGCCTGTAAGAAAAGCAGCACATATGACTGAATATGCAATATTTGCATGTCTTGTTTATCTGGCATTTACAGTTGATGGTGTCAGTTGGCAGCTCGTCAGATTTATAAGTTTTTTTGCAACGGCAGCATTTGCATGTTCAGATGAATTTCATCAATTATACGTTCCGGGAAGAAACGGCTGCGTTACAGATGTACTGATTGACTGTGTTGGAATATTAATCGGTATTATTATATGTTCCATAGTTGACAGGCGTAAAAAAATGATAATTTAGTATGGCATTTTAGAAAATATTGTAAAACGGGAAGTGGGGAATAAACATATGACACTTTATGATGAATTAGTAGCAAGAGGACTTATAGCCCAGGTTACTGACGAAGAGCTTATAAAAGATTTAATTAACAATGGGAAAGCTACATTTTATATTGGTTTTGACCCAACTGCTGATAGTCTTCATGTAGGTCATTTTATGGCACTCTGTCTTATGAAAAGACTTCAGATGGCAGGTAACAAACCTATTGCACTTGTAGGCGGTGGTACAGCTATGATTGGCGATCCGTCCGGCAGACAGGATATGCGTAAGATGATGACAGAAGAACAGATTCAGCACAATGTTGAATGTTTCAAAAAGCAGATGTCAAGATTTATTGATTTTTCAGATGGCAAAGCAATACTTGCTAACAATGCTGACTGGCTTTTAAATCTTAATTATGTTGACTTCTTACGTGAAGTCGGAGCATGTTTTTCTGTTAACAATATGCTTAGAGCAGAATGTTATAAGCAGAGAATGGAAAAAGGACTCAGCTTCCTTGAGTTTAATTATATGATTATGCAGTCATATGACTTCCTTATGCTCTACAAGAAATACGGATGTAATTTACAGTTCGGTGGTGATGATCAGTGGAGTAACATGCTTGGCGGTACAGAACTTATAAGAAAGAAATTAGGAAAAGATGCGTCAGCAATGACAATTACACTTCTTCTCAACTCTGAAGGCAAGAAGATGGGTAAGACACAGTCAGGTGCAGTATGGCTTGACCCTGATAAGACATCACCATACGATTTCTATCAGTATTGGAGAAATGTAGATGATGCAGATGTATTAAAATGTATCAGAATGCTTACATTTATACCACTTGAAGAGATTGAAAAGATGGACAGCTGGGAAGGTGCACAGCTTAACAAAGCAAAAGAAATTCTTGCATATGAACTTACTAAGCTTGTTCATGGAGAAGAAGAAGCAAAGAAGGCAGAAGAGACTGCACGTTCTATATTTACTGGTGGAGATGCACAGAATATGCCTTCAGCTGTAATTTCAAAAGAATCTTTTAAAGATGGAAATATCGATATTATTTCAATTGTTCATCAGGCAGGACTTGCGTATTCAAGATCAGAAGCAAGAAGAGCTGTTGAGCAGGGCGGCGTAAGCGTTAATGGTGAAAAAGTATCAGCTATTGATGCAGTATTTCCTATGGAATTATTTGAAGATGGCGTAGTTGTTAAAAAAGGCAAGAAGAATTTTAGAAAAGTAACAGTTTAGGATGTCATGAAAATGAAGAAGAATCAAATTGTTCTTATCAGAGTTGTCAGTGTAGCCGTACTTATGGCTGCACTGGCTCTAATTTTAATATTTGGTGCGGGAAGTACTGTTTTTACAAAAATAATAAAAGACCTGAATAATGGTGGCGTTACATCTGATGCTTCAGCTGTTTCTGTTTACAATCTTGTGTATTATAAGGGAATGAATGCTATATATCAGATAATATTTGGAATTGCATTGTTTACAACAATAGTTGGAATTGCAGGTGTGTTTTTTCGCATTAGAGGAACGGATATATGTCTTAATACGGCTATAATTTTTGATGTTGTAACAGGAATATATCTTATACTTGCATACGTTCTTGAAAAAAATAAATTTATGCATAAAGTGTTCGCAAAAATTTATCTTGGAGAGTTTGATACACAGTTTACGGTTGTAAGACTTATAAAACTTCATGTTCTTATTGCAGGAATATTGCTTATACTTGTAAGTCTGCTTGCGTCAGCAATTGTAAAGTCAAGTGGAATACCAAAGATGACTATTTATAAGGCTGAGAGTAATCTTGGATGGCTTCTTATAATACCATTGTTTTTTACATCATTAATATTTGATGTAGCAAGAGAATGGGCAATAAGAATTGCTTCGGGTTACAGTGATGTGTCAGGGCAGCTTTATGATATTTTAAAAGATTATTATTTTGGTGATAAGTTCCTTTTTTCAATGCCAAAGTGGCTTATTGTTTTTGTGGCTTCAGTTATAACGCTTTTTATAATGGGAGTGCTTAGAATTCATTTGAAAAGAATATTTGCTGTGATAATGGGAGCTGTTTTTAGATGCGTTGTTTTCTGGATGAATCCACCCGCAATATTCGGAACACTTTCATATAATGAAAATGTGTGTGATATGACAGACAGAGCAGGGGCAGCATATATGATATGTTTTGTTCTGGATATATTTTTTATTACAATTCTGGCAGTATTATGTATAATATGTGCACAGAAAAAGTTTTTTGAATTAAAAAATATACTGATAATCACAATCGGTTATGCAATTATCAGTATAGCTGCTATATTAATTCTTGGTTTTGGCGGCATATCTGCAATCTATGCAGGATGCGGCGTGATTGATGTTATAGCATCATCAGCATTGCTTTATCTCGTCTATAAAAGTTGATGCTATCATTGAGTAGTTTGTATAGTATACAACAAAACCGGGCTTTGAACCGGCAGGTTTTTTAACTTCTTTCTTTAAAACATAATCAACTTCAACTTTATCCTGGCTGTGTCCTTTTGAAAAATGTGCTGCGAGTGCGGCTGCTTCTTCAAAGGTACGGTCAGGAATTTCTTTGCCGTCAGTTTTTAATATGACATGTGAGCCTGCCATATTTTTTGCATGAAACCACCAGTCGCTGCCGTTTGCAAATTTGAAAGTAAGCTCATCATTCTGGAAATTATTTTTGCCTACATATATGTCGAAACCGTCGGATGACATGAAGTGAAGTGGTTTGCTTACAATTTTAATTTTCTTTGACGGTGTCTGATGACGATGTATATATCCTGACTCAATTAATTCTTCCTTGACCTGTGCAAGATCGTCCTCAGATACAGCAATGTCAAGTGATGAGGCGACTGATTCAAGATGTGCTATTTCGGCACGGGTTTCTTTTATCTGTACACTTTCGGCTTCAAAAGTACGTTTCAGTTTATTATATTTATTAAAATATTTTACTGAATTTTCGCGTGGTGTGAGTGTTGGGTCAAGAGGAATTATGATTTCCTCGTTAGTATAATAATTAAGAGCTTTAAATTCCTTGCTGCCTTCCGGAATATTATAGCCGTAGGTGTTTATAAGCTCGCCGTAAACACGGTATTTATCACGTTTTTCAGTATCTTTTAACTGCTTTTCCTGTATGTCGGCTTTTTTAACAGAGCGTTCAAGTGCCGTTGAAACTATTTTCCTTAAATCAGATGATTTCTGGCGGATTCGTGTTACAGCATCTTTTTTTGAGTAAAAATCTCTTAAAAGAGTGCTGACAGAATCATATTTTGTACACTTGTCAAACATTTCAAGCGGAATTGATGAGAATTCTTTTGGTTCATCTCCGATGTATACAATATTTGGAGTGAAAATATTATTTTTAATATTATCCATTATATTGCTGAAAATATTGAACAAGTGAAGACTTTCATTTTCCTCAAGACAGTTCGCAGGCTTGTCAGAATTGATTGAAGCTTCAAAACATATTTCTTCTGCAGCGACAGGACTGATACCCGTATATGATGAATAAATTGCTTTTGATGTGCTCACAGGGCGTGTAAGTGCTGTGTTTTTAAATTCGTCATAATTCGTATTCAGTGGATTTTTCTTATCTGATGTATTGGGAATAAAATATTTTCGTCCCGGAAGAACTTCTCTTACAGAACTCATCTGTGATGAAACACGCTTGATACTGTCAAGGATTGTGTCGCCGTCACAGAATATTATATTGCTGTGTTTGCCCATGAATTCTGTTATAAGATGTTTGCGGCATACATCCCCCATTTCATTCAGGTGTTCAATCTCAATATCAAGAATTCTCTCAAGACCGGGCTGCGTGATGCCTATAATACGTCCGTTTCCGAGATGTTTCCTTAAAAGCATGCAGAAATTAGGGGCTGTCATCGGACTTGGCTTATTATCATCAGTAAGATATATAAGCGGAAGACTTGCATTAGCAGAAATTACAAGTCTGTATTGGCCGTTTTGCGTTTTTATTGTAAGAAGAAGTTCATCAGCTTCCGGCTGTGCAATTTTATATAATCTTCCTCCGATGAGCTTTTCGTTTAGTTCATGTTTTATATTAGAAATGACAATACCATCAAGTGCCATAAAATCCTCCTTGTTTTTCCGAAGGAAAAATCCGAACCCAGTGGTGAGGAGAGGATTTGTCCTCCTTGTTTTTCCGAAGGAAAAATCCAAATGTGCATCTTTGATGCACTATGCCCAGTGGTGAGGAGAGGATTTTCCCTTTGTTTTCTTGCTTATTTTAGCATAAAAATGAACTTGTGTCTTGTACTTTTGCTATATTATTGATATAATTAACTGATAAGTGATTTTGATGATTAAATATATTATCATAGCGGAAAGGTATGGCTGACACAATGATAAAAAGTATGACCGGCTTTGGCAGATGTGAGCAAAGCGAGGGAACAAGAACAATAACAATTGAAATGAAGTCTGTAAATCACAGATATCTCGAGGCTGGAATAAAGATGCCTAAAAAGCTGAATATTTTTGAAGCACGTATGAGAGAAGTGCTTAAAAAATATGCACAGAGAGGTAAGATAGATATTTTTATTTCATATGAAGATACAGCTGACAGTAATGTTCATTTGAAATATAACAGTGATCTTGCGGCTGAGTATATGAATATACTTGACAGCATGGCTGAACAGTTCGGCAAACAGAATGACATAACAATAACTTCACTCTCAAGATATCCTGAAGTTATTACTATGCAGGAAGAGACGGAAGATGAGGAAGAGTTGTGGGCATTTATAAGTAAAGCTTTGGAAAATGCCTGCTCGCAGTTTGAACAGACAAGAATTCTTGAGGGAACAAATCTTAAAAATGATTTGCAGGATAAACTTAACCATATGGAAGAACTTGTTGATTTTATTGAGAGCAGAAGTCCACAGATTATGAAAGAGTACAGAAGCAAGCTTGAAAATAAAGTTACACAGCTTCTTGGTGATACACAGATAGATGAATCAAGAATAGCAACAGAAGTTATTATATATGCAGACAAGATATGCGTTGATGAAGAGACAGTAAGATTAAGAAGTCATATTTTACATGCACGTAAGTGCCTTGAGGAGACCGGCGGCATAGGAAGAAAGATGGACTTTATCGCACAGGAGATGAACAGGGAGTCTAATACGATTTTGTCAAAGGCAAATGATATAGAGATTTCTAATGCTGCTATAGATTTAAAGACACTTATAGAGAAAGTGCGTGAGCAGATACAGAATATAGAATAATTAATATTGATAAATAACTTGATTGTTTTTCAAAA
>ONZU01001129.1_pt1 | contig 16546 bp, 7 predicted proteins | sample 1671161 | NCBI WGS metagenome assembly ONZU01 (sample SAMN06348128, study PRJEB24527) | human gut metagenome | biome: human gut; feature: ankylosing spondylitis patient; material: feces | host: Homo sapiens | place: China | collected 2015-10
GGGGCCTCGAGCCCCAACATGGCAATACCGACGCGGGGACGCGTCGCCCCCAGGTTAGGATGCGTTCCCCCAATTAGGCCGATAAATTGCAGTTTATTATACACAACTTTAATATGAAAAATGAAATGCATTTCATTTTTCAGTAAAATTCTATCTATTTTTGCAATCGATTGCAAAAAATATAGAGCAATACATGGTTAAAGGATATAGTTTTTAATTTTTCCGAAACTATGTCGTCAAGGTGCAAATCTGCTTGGCATTTTGTACCAAGTTATTTTTTTATCGTTACATAAAATCCAAATACCTATGAATTTATTCGTTTTTATAGCTATTTATATATTGCCCTCTATGTTATTAGCAGGTATATTTGCTCCTAAATTGGGAAAACTAATTCAACGCTTAATAGAATACTTATTAAATAAAATAAGTAAGTAGGTATTCAATTTTGGGATTCTATAACGGATTGTGTGGGTAACATTGCGTTTCACCTTACAACCCTGTCAAATACTTATATAGCTCACGAGAGTCGGTTAAGCCTAACTTGCGAGCCATGCGCTGGCGCTTCTTCTTGCAATATTCGGGGGTAATATTGAGTAAGAGGGCTATTTCTTTTGACGATAGGTTGATATAGAGGAGCGAGAGAAAACGTATGTCGCTGGGCGAGAGGTCGGGGTGACGCGCCTTTAAGGTTTCGATGAACTGGGCGTTTGACTGCTCAAAGTAAGTGGTAAAGTCCTTCCACTCTACTGAGGCATCTAACTGATGTCGCAAGGCACTGAGCGTGCGCTTGAGGGCGGCATCATTCGTCTTGCTAAACACATCATTCGCTTCAAGCGCATGAATGAGATCTCGCAGGGCATCGGTGCGGTTGGCCGCTTGCAGGGCCTTCGACATGAGTTCACGACTGCGCTGCTCAATAGTGCGCTGGCTGGCTTGTTGCTCAGCCTGCTCGTCAGCCAAGCGATGTTGCAAAAGTTCACGACGCTCCTGCTCGCGTTCCAATTCAAGTGCCGCCAAACGACGTTGCTGCAGACTATTACGCTTCTGCACCCACAAGGCCCACACCAAAATGGCACATGCCACTACAGCTACCAACATCAAGGCCAACTCCAAACGGTGCTGACTACGATAAGAGTCGATTTCTTGCTGCTTCTGCCAGATGTCGAACTGAATCTGTCGCGCTTCGAAGAGTTTCTGCCCCGTGACGTTGGAGAGTTTGTCGGCAGTTCTCACCACGGAGTCTTTACAAGCCAAAGCCTGCGGGAAGTCATTCAATAGCGTATAAGCCGAGGCTAAAAGTTCAAAAACCGACCTTTTCATCGACAAATCCACCCCACCCTTGGTCAGCAAGATACGCTGCGCTGCTGCCACGGCCTCATCGGCGCGTCCCGTAGCTTGTGCCGTACGCGCTTGGCAGAGCAAGAGATCGGGGTGAACGGATAAATCGGGATATTTCTGCTGTACCCCTTTCACCAAATCATAAGCGACTTCCGCACGCCCCATCTGCAACAGGTAGTCCATACGGAGGGCTACTAATGAGGGCTTATTCTCCACATCGCGCCCTAATAAGCGTTCGGCCTCTTCGATGAAGGGGAGCGCCTTCTTACATTGTCGGTCGTCTATCAACAAAGTGGCGATATTGAGGGCACAACCTCCGATGAAAACGTTATCTTTTCCGCGTTTGAGGTCGTGATAGATGTGTTGGTATTCAGAGAGAGCTTTGGCTTTTTCGCCATTCATCATGTAAAGGCCCGCTATATTATTGCGAATGCTCAGCACCTTGCGCTTATCGAGGTGTTGCGTAGCAATCTGATAGGCTTGCGTAAAGTTCTGCAACGCATCAGCATAATTGAGCAACTCGGCTTGGTTGATGCCTAAGTTGGTATATACCCAAAAGAGCTGCTCGTAGTCAGTAACGCGCTCTGCCTCAGTGCGAGCGCGGAGCAGAAGGTCGGACGAACGGCGGTAGTCTTTCTTCACCGCTGCATCGGCGGCTTGCCGCACCAACGAGCGTGCCGTGTCGCTGCTCTCACCCCACGTCGTGAGGGGTAAAAGCACCAACCAACTGCTAAACATTACGAAACGGAATAGCTGCTGTATGTTGAACCTTAAAGAGTAATACATTAGTGAAAGATTTTGCGATGAATTGGGGGATATTTACGCATTCTTAGACTTTAATCAGTCATTTACGGACAAATGTAGGCATTATTTGCGAGATGAAAAGAAAAGTTGCATAATATTTACACTTTGGCGCAATAGGCTTAAAGAAATTGCAAAATGATATTTCATAATAAAACGATCTACATTTGATGCTTTTTATAGCATTATCCCCTCCTATTTCGCCATACATATTTTATTATTCATTGATTATCAGCGCAATACAGCAAGTACTGCATATAATTACAAAAATAAGATATCCCCTTTATATCCCCCTTATAATTTGTGAAAACATACAAAAGCGTGGTATATTTGCGGTGTCAATTTGTTAGATATGATAGTTGACGAGTTAACGAATTGATGAGTTAACTAAGAAAACAGAAGAGCGAACACAAAATCATATATGCTTATGAAAAGACCATTACTCTTTGGCGCTATGGGGCTTGCTGCTCTTTGCGCAAACGCACAAACAACGATTGAAACCGCACAAGAGGTAACAGAAGGCAACAACAGCTACGTACAAGCTGAAGCCAGCTACGCTACCCTTTACTTTAAGTACACTGCCGATGCTGACCAGTTACTTTACATCAAGAAGGACTTTAACGGTAGCTTCTTACCCACTACTGACGGCACATCAAGCAATGTCATCACTTATGCCAACGAGAATAATGGCAAAACCATGGTTGTACCCGTTAAGGCTGGCCAAACCATCTATCTCGTTGCCATGACAAGCGACCAGAACGTTAGTTTCAGCGCTACCTCAAAGGCTGCTAATATTGATGGTTCAACGATTGCTACGGCCATTGAAGGTGGCAAAGCCCGTTTCTTTGTACCTCAAAACCGCGAAGCAAATAGCTCTGGTGGCTACGACAACAAGCCTACCTACATTAAATATACTGCTACAGGCGACGACGTGCTGCAGATGACTTTCGAAGGCTACGTAATGGACGCTACCATTCAAGAGGGGGAAGACGGCACACCTACTTCATTCAATGTCAACAGCCAATACGTAAATGGCGTAAGCACTTACGTAGGCAAGGTTAACGTTGAAGCAGGCAAGACTTACTACATTCGCGTAACCAACTATAGCCCATTGTTTGCTACCTTCGACGAGGTAGTCGTAAAACAAGGCTCAAGCTACGATGTAGCTATTAAGGCTGAAGAAGGCGATGCAAACGTTCTCTCTAAAGAGGTAGGCAAGACTTGGTACACCTTCACTCCGTCACAAGCAGGCTTCGTTAGCCTCACGTCTGATGCTGACTTGGCAGGCGGTACGATTAAGGTTTACAACCAAGCATACCAAATCACCTACGATCAGCCTATCACCAGCGTAACAGGTAAGTTTGATCTTCGCTTTGAAGCTACTGCAGGCACTACCTATTATATATGTATCGAACGTGCCAACGCTGCTGACGCTGATAACAAGTTCTCTTTAACGCTCGAAGCTGCTAAGGCTGGCGATACGTTCAACAATCCTATCGCACTGAATGCTAACGGTGGTACCGAGACCGTGCCCGAAAGCAATGGTACTTATTATTATAGTATCACCGTTCCTAAAGGACAGCACTTCATCACGGTTAATGCACCCAGCGGCATTTCGACAAACGAGAGTGCTACCCAAACGACAGTTTACCTTTACACAAAGGACTCTCAAGGCAACTACTCTGTAACGAGCGGCCGCAATGGTTTCCGCCAAATGGTTGAGACTTACACTGAAGAGACTACCTATATCATTGCATGGAAGTGTGACGAAGGTAAGAATGCCTTTAGCTTCAACTATGGCATATCTGAGGTTAAAGACGGTGACATCGCTTCAAAGCCACTTACTGCCAATGAGGGCGACAACACAATTGAAAAGACTTCCGACACCTACTTCACCTACACTCCTACTAAAGCTGGTTGGTTGACCATCGACACCGAACCTACGATTAACGTTGAGTTTTGGAAAGACTCTTATGGACAGAGCAAGTACGATGCCGTAAATTCAGGCTTTATTACCAAAGCTAAAGTGGAAGCAGGTCAACCCGTAATTATCAAGATTAGCGGTATGACCGAAGAAGGTTCCACCTTCTACCTCTCTATGGAAGATTTTACAAAAGGAGAATCGATTGACAATCCTATCGAAGTAGTGAGCGAAGGTGATGCCACAACTATATCTCTCCCCACCAAGGCCATTGACGATTGGTACGTTTACACTGCTCCGAAGAGCGGCAAGTTGACCATTTCGTCAAACATGTCTGCTGGTTTGGGTCAGAACGCGCTTTACGTTCAAGTAGGCAAGAATGGTCAGAAGCAAAACTTCGTGAGCTCTAAGTCGATGGGTTCTGCATCGATTAACGTATTCGAAGGCTCTATCTTTGTCAACGAAGGCGATCAAGTGTACGTAAACGTTGTACTGAAAGACGCTCAAAAGGACATAGACTTGAACTTTAAGATGGCCGACCCACAAGCGGGTGAAACGGCTGCCACTGCTATCGATCTCACCGAACTCGACTCTTACACTTTACCTTCTAACGTTTCACGCACCGCTCCTATTTGGCTCAGCATTGATGCCAAGCAGACGGGGGTTTACATCATCGAGACACCAACTTACGATCCTAACGACGGACAAGTTCACAATACCTACATTGGTGCCGATGCTTATGCTACCGATAACCAAGGCAACCAAACAGGTTCGGCTGTTGCCAGTGCTTCGACTAACTACGATAACACAACCAACATTAGCCAAGCCGTACTCAAATTCGTTGTAAATGGCAAAGACAATCCAACGGGCCGTTACCTCATTCAGGTATATGCCACCAATGGCGAAACACCCGTCAACATCATCAAGCGCGACATTGAGCGCGGCGAAGATGCTTCTATGCCTATCGAGCTCCAAGCTGGCGATTTCGAAATGAAGGCTGCCAGCTACAACGCCCCCATTTGGTATAGCGTAAACGCTGGCGTAGGCGACTTGATCATTTCATCATCTAACTATTGGAACGGTGAACTCTACGCAACAGATGCCAACGGCATGCCTACTGGTAGCTATCTCACTTCTTCTCAATATCAATACGACGGTTCTGGCTACAAGATGACTTACACCATCGATGGCGAACAAGCCAAAGCAGGCGGTTACCTGATTAAGGTAACACAAGCCAGCAGCGGCTACACGGCTACGGCAGCGTTTAAGACCGACGTTACGGGCATCGACCAAGTAGCTAAAGACACTTGTCTTGTCAACACGGCTAATGGCCAGATTGAAGGCGTTAACGGCGAAGGCATCGAAGTGTTCGACATCACCGGACGCGTAGTAGCTAAGGGCAAGGGCAACGTCAACGTGCCTAAGGGCGTTTACGTAGTTCGCACCAATAGCGGCAAAACGGTGAAAGTAACTGTAAAGTAAGTTTAATGAGTTTAATGAGTTTAATGAGTTGATGAGTTTAATGAGTTTAATAAGTTTAATAAGTTTACCCCTACGTAACGCGTACTTTCTAACACGCGGTCTGATTAAACTCATTAAACTCCCTAAACTCATTAAACTCAAAACTCAGAACATCAATCCAAACTATGAAACACATTGGGGGCAAGGCAAAATTACGTTTGCTTTACCCCCTATGTGAGTTTTAGTTGAAAGTCAACCAAAATATATAACAAATTCATTTTTTATGAACAAACACCTCACTCGGTATCTGCTTGCAGCTGGACTGTTGGTAGCTTCATCGGGTACGGCATGGGCCATTAAGGCAAGTCCGAAGCCCATCACCGTAAAGCAACCCGACGGAACGACCTTGGTCATCCGCGTACATGGTGATGAGAACTTTCACTACATCACCACCACCGACGGCTTCCTTATTCAGCGCGACAAGGACGGATACTTCAAGTATGTGCAGACCGATGCCTCACAAGGCACGCGCAAACTGACAGCTCGTCGCGCCCTGAATGCTGATAAGCGTTCGGCTGCCGACAACCAGTTTCTCAGCACCTTGCGCCCCATTCGCAAAGAGGCGGACGCGGAATGGCTCAAATCATTGCGCGGCAACGTGCAACCCATGACCGTCGGCCAAACGCTTCCCGCCAGCGTGCGAAGCCGCAAAGTCGATGCCCAAACGGGCGAAGCCAAAGAGAGTGAATACCTCGTTGTGTTGGTAAAGTATGCCGACGGCGAGTTCCACTTCACCGATAGCGACTTCGACGCTTGGCTCAACGAAAAGGGCTATAGCAAGAATGGCGGCACAGGTTCGGTCAAGGACTACTATCGTGACAACTCTATGGGACAGTTCGTGCCCAACTTCACCGTAGTAGGGCCTTACACGCTCGACCACGAACGCACCTACTACGCTGCCGACCTCGGTGGCACGGGTAACGACGTCAACCCGCAAGCCCTCGTCATTGAGGCTGCACAGAAGGCCAAAGCCGACCACCCTGAGATAGACTTCTCTAAGTTCGACAACGACGGTGATGGCTATATGGACAACATCAACGTCGTAATCGGTGGTTACAGTCAAGCCTCATCAGGCGATGACAAAGATATGTGGCCTCACTCTTACCGCCTCAAGACAAGCGACGAAGACCTTTCGATAGAGATCGACGGCATTCGTGTCAACAACTACTCTGTATCGGCTGAGTTGGTAGGCGCTTCGGGCATCAACATGGACGGTATCGGTACGTTTACCCACGAGTTTGGCCATATCTTAGGTCTGAAAGATATGTACGACACCGACGACTACGATGGCGGTATCGGTATCGACCCAGGAGCTTACAGCCTCTATGCCTCAGGTAGCTACAACAACAATAGCCGCACCCCAGCAGCCCTCATGACCTTTGAACGCTTGCAAATGGGCTGGATCAAGAAGGAGGACCTTCACCAACTCAACAAAGCTGAAGACGTTACTCTTCCTATCATGACCAGCAACACGGCTGCTTACGTTGACGCGCGCCCTGGACTCAGCGACGATGAGGGCTACGAATGGTACGTGTTCGAAAATCGTCAAAAGACGGGTTGGGATAGCTACATTCCTTATCACGGCCTCTTAATCTACCACTTGGACTATACCAAGAGTATGGTGAACAAATATTGGAGTGTGAACGGGCCTAACAACAATGCGCGCCACCGCTGTATGTACATCGTACCGGCCGACGGCATTGACGACAACAACACGCGTAAGGGCGACACCTATCCTGGCACTTCGGGCGTAACCTCTTTCACTGACTATTACAACTGGTTGGGCGACAAGGTACGCACCCCGATTACCAACATTCGCGAAGAGAACGGCCTCATCTTCTTCCAAGTAAAGGGCGGCGCTACGGAGCAATCAAGCATCGAAACGCAACCCGTAGGTTACGCTGACATTGCTTCTACCACCATTACCGTAAAGGCAAAGGTAGGTAAGGCTACACAAGACATCAAAGAGATGGGGTTCTGCTGGAGCGATGCTACCGAAGAGCCCACGCTCGATCCTTCCGATAGCGAACACAAGGCAGTAGCTACGGCCAACACGGCTGAGCTGACAATCGACGAATTGGAACCCGCTACGCTCTACTACGTGCGTGCTTACATGACCTTGGCCGACGGTACCACCGTTTATGGCGCTGCCCTACCGGTTAAGACCGAGCACACACCGTTGCAAGCTCCGCTCTCGCTCACGTTCAACGATACCGACGTTGACGGCGACTTGAGTTACTGGCGCATTGTCGACCAAAACAACGATGCCAACACGTGGAACTACGACACGAGTACACAGGCCATGGTTTATACGGGTGACTATTGGAACAATGGTAACGATTGGCTTATCTCTGAGAAGTTACACGTGCCCGAACGCGGTGGCCTTTACATCTTGCGCGGCGTAATGGACCCCTCATACGTTGAAAAGCTCGACGTGTACGTTTCTACTCGTTCACGCGAGGTGAGCGACTTCCACTTGGTAAAGCAATTCTCACTTGCCGACCAATTTGGTGCCATGGCCGTCGACGAGGTTGACCTCAGCGACTTTGCTGGCAAGGACGTTTACGTGGCCTTGGTTTGCACCTCTGAACGTATGCAGAGTTCTCTCTGGCTATGGGGCATTATGATGACGCAACGCTTGGAGCAACCCGTCATTACCACCTTCGGCCGTCAAGGCGATGCCTTACACGCAGAGTGGAATGAAGTAAAGAATGCTTCTACTTACTTCCTTGAGTTCTATAAGGAAACAGACAAGAAGAACGTTACGGCTAAATTCTTGCCCGAAAGCGACGTGACCGACGCCGTAGGTGAGGTTTCACTCGGCACAGGTACGATGTACTTCACGGGTAGCGGAACGGTTCAAACCATTGATTACCCCGACGGCATTACCAACATTCAGTACGTACTGAAGTCGGGCGGCCCGCGCGGCACTTCTACCTTTGGCGTAGAAGGTTCTAACGACAATGGCCAGACGTGGACGCGCATTGGTGAGTTGCAACGCATCAATAGTGTTGACGCCGACGGTACTGCTGTCGACCTCAGTACTTACATGAAGGGTAAGACCTACAAACGCTTGCGCATGGTCTGCGACTTTGGAGGCCGCTTGGTCAACATCACTAACTTTAGTCTGACCTACAACGATGGTGTTGTGCTCGACACGTTGGCAATGGGTGCTTCTGGCAACAATGGCCGCGACACGCAAGTCACTATCAACGAGACGACTCCAGGCGAGTTCAACACAGGTCGTTACCGCTTCATCGTCACCGCAGGCGACGGTATGCTCTACTACGAATCTTCTGTCCCCGCCATTTACGACGCAGAAGCTACGGGCATTACCGACGTGACCACCAACGGTGAGGCCTCACTCGTTCCCGTTCGTGCTCTCTGCAAAGAAGGCATTGTTACGTTAGCTGGCTTAACTCCCAACAAGGCTGTTACGCTTTATGCTACCGACGGCCGTGAGTTGCTCCGCTTCGTTCCTACCGCAGCCCATGCAGCCGTTAAGCTGAACGGCTACGAAGGAGTGGTGATTGTTAAACAATAAAGTTTCTTGGGTTGACAAGTTGACGAGTTGACGAGTTGACGAGTTGACAAGTTAACGAGTTGACGAGTTAACGAGTTGACAAGTTAACAAGTTAACAGGTAAGTTACCTTATATAATAAAGACAAACTTACCCGTCAACTTGTTTACTCGTTAACCTCTGTCAACAAAAAAAACAAACTTACCCGTTAACTTGTCAACCCAAAAACAACCAATATAAAAAAAAGAATGAAACAACTTCTATTCAGCATACTCGCCCTGTTGGCCACTCCCATGTTGGCACAGCAAGTGGGCAAGGTGAAGCCTCAACAGCCCACTGCCCCCCCATCGGCACAAAAGTATGCGATAACAGCTACAGCTAATGCTGCGAAAGCGCAGGCACTCGACAAGGTAGTGCCCCAACTTTCGAGCATTAACAATAAGGCGGTCACGCTACGCTGGAATAGTCCTGAAGCCACTGACGGTATATTCGAGGACTTTGAAGGCCATAGCGACTTCGTCATCAACTCGCCAGGTACGACGGGTTGGACTTACATCGACGCCGATAATGCTAAAACGTACACGTGGACGGCAGCCTCTTTCCCCAATCAGGGACAAAAGATGGCTTTCATCGTGTTTAATCCGTCAAAGACATCGCCTTCTACTGGCACCTACCCTGCCGTTCAACCCTTCTCGGGCAATAAGATGTTGGTAGACTTTACCGTTGACGGCGGCAACAATGACTTTATCATTTCGCCCGCACTCAACTTCAAGAGCGACTTCCAAATCAGTTTCCGCGCTAAGAGTTATAAGGACACTTGGGGGTTGGAACGCTTCAAGGTAGGTTACTCTACTACGGGCACACGTCCTTCTGACTTCACCTTCGTACAGGAGGGCGACTATACCGAGGCTCCTCTCGACTGGACGCTGTTTGAATACCGCATTCCGAAAGAAGCCAAATACGTCTGCATCAACTGCGTTTCGAACAACGCGTTTATGTTTATGCTCGACGACATCTTCATCGGCACGAACCAAGTGCGTCCGAGAGTAGCCGCTCGCGCTACCTCTACCGACGCTCGCTTAGCAGGTTTCAACCTCTATCGTGACGGCGAGAAGGTGAACACGGAGTTAATCAAGGCCGTTTACGCTACCGACAACGTACCCGACTATCGCACTTATAGTTACACCGTGCAACCCGTCATGACGGACAATACGGTAGGCGATATGTCTGAGGCCCTCAGCGTTGAAGTGCCCGACGTGCGCTTGCTCCCCTTCTTCGACGACTTTGACGACAACACCATTGACTCTACACGTTGGAGCCGCCCCACCACTAAGGCGGGCGAGGAGAATAAGTGGAAGAGCGACTACTATGCTTACGGTTTGGTAGACTTCTCTGCTTGCTATCCTTACTCAAGTATGGCTGACTACTCACAGAGTCTTGTCACACGCGAACTCAATACGCCCAACCCCGACAATACGTGGATACGCTACGAAGTTCGTCTTGACTACAACTTAAAGTATGCCGTAAGCGGACTGTATAGTGTGCTCGCCACCGAGATTTCTACCGACGGCGGCAACACTTGGACGCAGGTGGACAGCATTAAGAACGACGTAGGTTCGTTCAGCTGGCGCACTTACGAGTTCCCCTTGAACAAGTATCTGGCCAACAGCCACTTGTTTAAGATTCGTTTCCGCGCTTGGGGTAACGATGCACGCTACGTCAACTACTGGTTCGTTGACGACGTGAAGATATGGAACCCCACTACGCACGCTGCTACGATTAAGACGCTCAATGCGGGCCACCCCGTAGCCAACTGCGTGGTGAAGATGACGGCCGACAATGGTGCTTCTTACACCGAAACATCTGACGCCAACGGCAATATCAGCCTGCCTCGCATGGAAGAAGGCACTTATACCGTTACGGCCGAAGCTGCAGGTTATAACTTCTTGACTACGGAATGGAAGTTGGACGCCAACAGTGGTACCACCTTCACGGCTAACCTCACACGCCCTGTGCTCAACATCTCTGAACAGACCATTAACCAACAGAGCGCATTGGAGGCTTTGACGCAGAAGACCTTTACTATTGAGAATACTGGCGACGGCGACTTGCAGTACAACTTCACCCCCACGCCAAAGCCGCAAAGCGGAACGACCGAACATCGTTGGGACGTGACGCAGGCTTTCGACGCTTCGGGCGATATGCAGAGCAGCGTGACCTTTGACGGTGAAAACTTCTACACTTCGTCAAACTTCTTCTTGGGCAAGTTCTTTAAGTACGACCGCGATGGCCACTTCCTTGAAGAGTTCTCTGTACCGGGCATGTACTATGCTGTGAATGACCTTACTTTCGACGGTAAGTACTTCTACGGCTCTGACCGCAAGAACCGCATCTTCGAGCTTGACTTGCGCAACAAGCGCCTCGTTAGCACGATCGACATTCCTTCTGAGGCTGACCTCTGCGTAACACATATCGCTCACGACCCCCGCACCGACGAGTTCTGGGTAGGTGATTACAACACCTTAGGTCGTGTTAACCGCAAGGGCGAGGTAACGCTTGATTTCTATAAGTTGAACAACCTCGTGAGCATGGACGTATTCGGTACAGCCTTCGACAATGTTACTCCTGGTGGGCCTTACCTCTGGATGAGCGACCTCGTTACGTCGGGCCTTAACACGGTCGATAAGGTAACAATCAAACAATACGACTTGAACAATCGTCGCGTCGTAGCGGAAGAACACTCTGCTATCGACATTCCGGGTTACAAGACGGGGTCACTCACTACGGGTGAAAACAACCTCGTCGGTATTGACTGCACCACGACTTTGGTCAACGGCAAACTCTCTTTGGTCGGTATTTTGCAACAATCTCCTTCTCGCATCTTTGCCTACACCTTGGCCGACATCGATCCTTGGGTAAAGGCCTCTCCGCTGGTTGGTACACTCAAAGCGGGCGAGAAGCAAACAATCACACTCGACTTTGACGCACGCAGCGTGCAGTTGAATGAGCAGAATAGCACAACGTTGACTTTCAACTCTATTCCTGCACTGGCCGACAATCACGACATCAGCCTCAACCTCACCGCTACTGAGGCAGCTGCTTACCCACGTCCCGTACAGCTCACGGCTACGGCTGAGGGTGAGTCAAGCGCTGCGCTCGCATGGCAAGCTGCGGCTGGTGTACAACCTACGGGCTACGCTATCTATCGCAACGACGTGAAGGTGGGCGAAACTGCTAACACGACCTTTACTGACACGAAGCTAGTGCGTGGCACTTACGCCTACGCCGTTCAGGCACTCTACGGCGACAATGCCTCTACGCTCAGCGATACGGCAAACGTACAAGTGAAGGTGGGCGAACCTTACTTTGCGCCTAACAACCTTACGGCCGACATCACGCTCAACAAACACGTGACGCTAAATTGGGAAGCCCCATCTTCATTGCTCACGAAGAGTACGATGATTCGCTTCGACGAGGGCAAGAGCGACGACGCTATAGGCGTGACCGAAGGTGGATTCTTCTACGCTGGTATCGCCCTTGACGCTGACGACCTCGCTCCTTATCGTGGTATGCAGATTGACTCTGTACAAGCATTTATTAAGGAACACGTTACAGCGCTCTCTGTCAACATCTACAAGGACGGCAAGCGCGTACAGTCTACGCGTATTAGCGACGACTTAATTAAGTATGGTGAGTTCTCTAACTTTAAGTTGAACAAGCCCGTCACTATCGAACGTGGTTGCACTTACTACATCACGTTGCTCATAGCTCACGATGCCAACCTCAAGCCGATGGGTACGCACACCGCTACGTCTATTGACGGCAAGAGCAACCTCATGTCGCTCGACGGCCGCGAGTGGTTCCCCGCATCGTATGCTGGTTTCGAAAGCACCAACTTCAATGTGGCTGCTCACTTCGCTCCCGTTGCTGACTACAACGAAACGCAACCTACTGGCTACGTCGTTTATCGCAATGGACAGAAGGTGGGTACTTCTACGACTACTTCTTATACGGAGGACGTCACCGAGGCTGGCACGTACAGCTACACCATAGCTTCTGCCTACGAAGGCGGTACGGAATCAAACGTTAGCAATGCTGCAAAGGTAGAACGCATCAGCCTCGACGCTGCTATGGCACCTACTACGGTCAATGCCAACGTTGTACGCAACCACCGCGTCGACCTCCGTTGGAGCATTCCTGTAGCCAAAGCTTGCACGCTTCCCACCGACCTCACACCACAGGCTAACATCACGCCTGAGGGTTGTCCCGAATACGTGGGTCAGTTTAAGGCGGCTTACACAGGCGAAATGGGTATTGCTTCTGACGGCAAGTACATCTATACAACGAAGTATTCGTCAACGGGTATCATCAACCGTTACACCATGGACGGTACTTTCGACACCAGCTTCACCTTGGCCGTGCCTTCTACCTTGACCACGGGTTTCCGCAACCTCACCTACGACGGTACGAACTTCTACGCTACGGCCAACGGTTCTACGCTCTATGTCATCGACATGGATAAGCAAGAGATAACGGACGAAATCTCTATCTCTGAGATTGGCCGTCACATTGCTTACATTCCCAACCTCGATAATGGTCGTGGTGGCTTCGAGGTGGGCGACTGGGAAACCAGTATCTACACTTCATTGCGCGGTGCGAAACTCGGCACGGGTCCTATGCTGAAGGGCGCTGCGGGTTCGGCTTACTACAATGGCGTTATCTACACCTTCGAACAGGGTTATAACAACAAGTACGAACTCTGTGCTTACGACTTCATCTCTGGCACGCAACTCTGGCACACCAGTTTGGGCAACTATGCGCCTATCAAACCCAGTGAGTCAGCCTCAGCCGGTGGTATGTCGGTTATCCATACCCAAGAGGGTTACACGCTCTTAGTGGCTGCTTTGCAAGAGGGTACAGGTACGCGTTACTTCTACTTCGACCTCGGTTCGGTGAAGGGCCTCAGTGGCTACAACATCTACCGCAATGGTACGAAACTGAACGATACTCCTTTGGTTCAACGTGCTTACGCTGACCTTGAGAACACTCCGGGTACATACGCTTACGAGATTGAGACGGTCTACATCGACGGTACGGTCTCTGAGCGCACAGCGCCCGTTAGCGTAACGATTACTGAAGCAGGTCAGGGCGACGTTGCCTCTGACGTGAAAGCGCGCGCAGCCTCTTACGGCTACGACGTGAACGTTACGATGATCGACCCCACCACGCTGGTGGCCGATACGTACGAAAGCTTTGAAGATCAAACCGTTGGCAAGGCCTTCTCACAAATGGGTTGGACGAACAAGGACGGACTCTTTAAGGTGACGACCGACGATGCCGTTCAAGGCAACAAGGCGCTCTGCGCTGCTGCTGAGGACAAGGCTGAATTGATTATCCCCGTGGGTAAGGAATACGCTGCTCCATTTGCCTTCAGCTTTATGGCACGCAATGGCTTGACGAGCGAGGGCAATGGCGAGATTCAGGTGCTCACCTCTAACGACGGCACAGAGGCTGCTGACTTCATCAACCGTGGCCGCTTCTCGACGACTGAGGCTTGGCAACAGTTCGCGCTCACGCTACCTGCTGAGAGCAAGTACGTGATATTGCGCGTCAACACGAGCCACGCCGCTCAGTATATCGATGCCATTAGCATTCATACCGACAAGTTGGGCGACATCTATGGCTACGACATCTATCGCGACGGCACGAAGTTGAACGATGAGCCTGTAGCTGGACCTAACTATACGGACCACAACCTCTTGCCAGGTACGTATAAGTATCAAGTTGTGGCTTACTACAACAGTTCGGCTATCAGCGAACTGAGCGAACCAGCCATTGCAAACGTTAACTACACCAATGGCTATCAACAACCAGGTACACTCTCTGTCGTACAAAGCGACAAGGGCAACGAACTCACTTGGAGTGTTCCCGCCTTAGGCGATGCTACAGAATTGCGTTGGCACAACGGCGTTTGCGACAATGCTGCGGGTCTGCCCAGTGGTGGTCAGTACTACGCTGGCGTTGAGTTTGGCACGGACGATCTCAAGGGCTACGACGCATTAAGCGTCTCTGAAGTGAAGTTCTACATCAACCAAGTGCCTGACGTGCTCTACGTTCAACTCTATGAGGACAAAGACCTCGTGTTTGAGAAGTATGCTACCGACCTCCGTCAGTACGCCTTCAACACCGTGCGTCTTGACAAGCCTTTCAAGGTGGATGCAAGCAAGAAGTTGCGTGCAGTCGTTTACGTTGAACACAACAGCATCACCGTACCCTTAGGCTACGATGCTGGTCCTGCCAAAGGCGGTAAGGGTAACCTCTACTCTACCGACGGCACGACTTGGACTACCTTGAGCGACAACGACATTGAGGGCAACTGGAACATCTCTATTATGCTCCAACCTTATGCTGACAACGTGAAGGCAGCTCCTACAGATCACCTCAACGCTACGGCTGAACGCTATGCAGCAGCACAACCCGCTGCCAAGGCTGAGACATTGAAGGGTGTTGCCCTCGACTCAGCTCAACCTGCCAGCTTCTTTGCTGGTTACAACATCTACTGCAATGGTGAACGCATCAACGCTACACCGCTCGGCACAGATGCTACGACTTACCTCGATGCTGAGACGCATGCGGGTCGTTACTACGAATATCAAGTGAAGGCTATCTATCCCGACTATGGCGAAGTTGGCTCTAACGTTGTTCGTGTCATGACGACTGGCATTAACGATGTGACCATCGACGCTGCCGCTGACAAGGCGCCTATTTACAACCTGAAGGGTATCCGCACCGACCGCACCGAGCGCGGCCCCGTTATTCAGAATGGTAAGAAGCGCTTGCAGAAGTAAGCATTGATAAACACATATAACTAAAAAAATCCCCTTTGCCCCACTCGCGTGGGACAAAGGGGATTTTTTTGCTCACACAATTCGTTACAGAGCCTTGATTTCATACCATTTGGAGGAGTTGAGCTTTTCCTCAAATCCATCAAGAAGAATGTACACTTTTCAACCTAAATTGCGGAGTATAACGCGCATATTCTCCGCAGATTATGCGGAGAATAGAAGAATTCGTAAGAGGTACAACGAACATTTTATGGAAATAAACGTTTTAGCCCATAGTGGCGACGCACCCTCACCTAGGGACAGCACGTCCTCACCTGGGGGCGACGCGTCCCCGCGTCGGCATTTGCTTGTCAAGGCTCGATGCCTTGACAAGCAAATACATAAGTATCACTAATAGAAGTATTGCCAACTTGGGGTATCGACCCCCAAGTTAGCAATGCCGACGCGGGGACGAGGCTGCTGAAAAAAGCCCCGATGTAGGACGAAGATATAGATGTAAATATTTGCGTATCTCATTGAAAATTAGTAACTTTACGTCAAATAGCAACACTCTATGATACAGCAGCAACTAGAAATACAACTGAGTCCGTATGCAGGAC
>ONZU01001142.1_pt1 | contig 16343 bp, 20 predicted proteins | sample 1671161 | NCBI WGS metagenome assembly ONZU01 (sample SAMN06348128, study PRJEB24527) | human gut metagenome | biome: human gut; feature: ankylosing spondylitis patient; material: feces | host: Homo sapiens | place: China | collected 2015-10
CGGATAGACACCCCTTATTGAGAATGATTCCCATTAAGGCGGTGTGGGTCTGAGACACGCCGTGCAAGTTTGACGTGTTGCGTGTCGTGTGCTAGCGAAAAATGGAATGGTGAAAAACGTGACGTGTCGGCGTGTCGTGTTTTGTGTGTGTTATATTTGAGGTATCAACAAAAAACAAATAAAAAGGAGTAATTAAAATGTTTACAGTTAATGCCTATGTAACTGAGATTGTACCGAATCATGTATATTCGGTATGTTAAGTATGGTGAAGAGTTCACTGTTTGAAAAAAGAATTGATATAGGAGGAAAAAATGACTAAGGGATATAGTTTTATGAATTATTATTGTGTTTGTCGTTTGCTTGATGAGGGTGCATGTGAAAGTGATTTTGTGCAGTGTTTTGTTGATGTTAATGATGCGATATATTTATATCCTATGAATTGTTTAGTTGCGGGACGATGTGGTGTGATACCTCTTGGTTATAGTAGGAGGCATTGAGTGTGATGAATTATAATAGGTGTAATGGTTGTAAGCGTTTTTATATAGGTGGTAGTATGGTTAAGGGTGTACGTCGTGTTCGTCGTATGCGTGTGGGGCATTATGAGACTGGGGGTAGTGATTCTGATTGTGTGGGTTTGTTTGATTTTGTGATGGCGCATTATGCTGATGATGTTGCTTTAATGCGGTTGAATTTGTGGAATGATACGGGTGTGTAGTATGGTGTTGTTTGGCCTATTAGCTCAGTGGTTAGAGCGACATCCTTATAAGATGTGCGGGCCGGGTTCAATTCCCGGATAGGCCACGGTTGTTGAGAATCGTTATCGTTATTGTTAGTGTGATATATTAGGTCATGACATGTCGTTTGGCATGTTGTGGCCTTTTTGTATGAGGTATGTGCATATGGATATGAGTTCTATCACTGCTCTTGTGGGTAGTGTTGGTTTTCCGGTTGTCGCGTGTTGTGGGATGGCGTGGTTTATTGCCACGACGTTTCGTGATTTTAATAATTTGATGACGAAGAATAATGTTTTGACTGCGGAGCTTATTGCCTTGCTTAAGGATGATAAGGGGGATGCTGGTGTTGATGAAGCGAATATGGCGTAGTATATTGGCGTGTGTATGCGTGTTGTCGTTGGTTTTTGTGCCGTCTGCATACGCGGATATGCGCGGTGTTGACGTGAGCAATTGGCAGTGTGATATTGATACGTATGTGCTGGACGCTGATTTTGTTGTGGCCGGTACGACTTGGGGTGTTGGCGGTTTTAATAACGTCTGTTTGGTCAATGGCGTTAATCAGGCCGCGAATTATCAGCTCGGGCGTGCAGTGGACAGCGGTAAAAGCATTGGCGTGTACCATTATGCAATGGGCAATGACGCGGTTGCTGAAGCTGATTTTTTCGTGGATAACGTTGTCGGATATGTCGGGCGTGCCGTACTTGCATTAGATTGGGAGGCCGATGATAACCCGCAGTACGGTAACGGCGCGTGGGTCGAAACTTGGGTGCGGCGCGTGTATGACCGCACGAAAGTTTGGCCTGTCGTTTATACGGGGGCGTATTCGTTGGGGCAGCTCACGCCGTATGTACGTGAACATTGCGGTGTTTGGGTCGCACAATATGCGTCCAACGCGCCGACTGGTTATCAGGCGGTGCCGTGGCTTTATGGCGCGTATGGTGAGGCCATGCGACAGTATACATCTAACGGTTACGTGTCGGGTTATGGCCCTCTGGATTTGAATTATTTTAGGGGTGAACGCTGGCAGTGGGAAGCGTATGCGCGTGGCGAGCGTGATGGCGGTGTTTCGACCCCGGCACCGGAACCGGTGCCGGATACGGGTTGTGCGTCCATGTGTGTTACGGTCGGGTCGGGCGACACGTTGTCTAGTATCGCGGCGGCGACTGGCTTGGGGTCGTGGTCTGATTGGTCGGGGTATGCGTCCGGTAATCCCAATGTGATATATCCCGGCGAAACCGTTTGCTATGGCGGTGGCACTGTTGCGCAGTCGAACACGAGTGCGGCGCGCACGTATATAGTGCAACCGGGTGATAGTTTGTGGGCTGTTTTCGGCGTTGATTGGTCACGTGTCGCGTCGGTTAATGGTTTGTCTAACCCGAGTTTGATTTATCCGGGTCAGATTTTGCGTTACTGATAATCGTTGTCAATAATCGGCGTGTCGCTTTTTGCACACGCCGATTTTTATGCTATAAATATATGTGTTAGCAAAAATGTTAACAGAAAACAGATACAAAGGATAATAATATGCGCAAGATTCGTAAGGTAATCGTTGATAGCGATATCAGCTACTATGACCGTAACGGCGAAATGCAAATGTTTCATACTACCGGGAATATTCGCACCGTTGAAAAAGCAGTTAAGGCGCTTATGAACGCGGGTATCGTTAACGTCCTGATTGATGATATCACCGTACATAAGACAACGTATGCTATGGACGTTGACACGTTTATCGCACACGCCGAACCCGTCGTAACCGATACCGATAACGACAACGATAACGACAACGATAACGACAACGATAACGAACCTGAATTCTGATTTTGGAAGGAAACATCATGACCAAGGACAATGAACAGATGAACGACACCGCTAATGAAACCGCCCAAACCCCTGTTGACAATTATCGTTACATTTGTACGATGGACAACAGTACTTTTGAGGGCAAGCGTGCCATTGTCAACGCGCGTAACAATGCGTTGTCACTGAACGCTATCGGTGACACGCCGCTAACGGTCATTGGCGCGTACACCGCGCCGGGCGTGCGTGCTCAGACGGGGCAGAAGTGCGTTAACGTCTATCTTTTTGCAAATGACGGCAATACGTATTTCAGCCAGTCGCAGGGCATTTATCGTAGCGTGTTGGATATTTATGATATGTTCCCTGATTTTAACGCGCCTAACGGTATCCCCGTGACAGTGAAAAAGACGCCGCTTGGTGGTGGTAGGTCTACTAAGTCGCTTGAAATTAAGTAGTTTGACATCAAGTAGTTTGAAATGAGAAAAAAGCGCCATAAACAATATGGCGCTTTTTTTTTATGAGGGTGGTAAAATCATGCCTAGAGCGCGTAAACAGGCGGATGTTTTAACCGCGAAACGTAAGCGTGTGCGCCGTACGATAAACAGTCTGAAAAAAAGTATCACGGACGCCATGCCCGAGAGCGAGGCAAACGCGCGACGGGATTATATTCAGTGGCTTGAATCGCAGTTGAAAAAAACATATGTCGGGCGCGTGAGTAATCGCGTCATGCGTGAGGAATTGTATCAGCGTGCCAACGAAGCCGCTGACATGCTCGTACGACAGGTTGGCGAGGTGCGCGGTGGCAAAGGCCGCGCGGTGGAACGTAGACGTTCGTTTAACATTTTCCGCATCGAGATGAGAATGGCGTCCAAGGGACAGCCGAGCGCGTTGGGTGAGCTTGGTCGGGAAAAAGTCAAGATTTTTTGGCGATACACACAAAACATATGGCAGAAACCTAATATTCCGCCGGACAAACGATTGGAGGGTGTCATGAAGGCATATGACGCGGACTCGTTGAGTGAGCTTTTTGACACCATTATGACGCGCAATGAAAAAGTGTTGCAATACGCCAAAAACATGAAAGCGCACACAGGTGAATTGGAGGACTATATGGATACCGACGGCGGTAGCCCGATATGGCTCGTGGCGGTTTCCCCCGATGTGGTGCGATGAAAACACGCAAAGAATACAGGGTGGCGGCGATATTTGACACCGAAACAACGAATATCGGTGAGGGTGCCGAAACGCGCGCGTATCCGATATTATATATTTTTAACGATTTGCGGGATACCCCGTTGGAATCGTATACGCCTGATACGGACGATGTGCGTTTTTACCGGCGCACGTCCGAAGCGCTGGCGTATATTGATGGTTTGATTACGTATGGTCGTACGCGTGGTTATGTGCCGATAATCGCGGCATATAATCTCATGTTCGACATGCAAACTCTTCTGCTGGAATTGGCGCAATCGTATACGATTGAGGTCAATGCACAGACCGCAACCAGCGTGTACACGCTCGATTTGTGCATTGATGGTAATGTGGTGTGCCGTTTTTGGGATACGTTTTATCTCGAAATGAGCGGCCTACGCGCTATGGGTGAGACGTGCGGTCTGCCTAAAGCGGTGGGCGATTGGGATTACACGCTTGCACGCACACCTGAAACGCCGTTGACAGAGGAGGAGCTGTTTTACGCGCGGCGTGATGTACAAGTGATACCGCAGTATCTGCAATGGCTATTGCGCGCTAATCATTGGCTCACGCCCGACATGTTGGGGTGCCGCGTACTGACCAAAACGTCATTGGTGCGGCAGATGGCGCGCCGTGAGATTGGCGGGCGGCGCGTCACGTTGCAAGGCGATAAAAAAATCACGCTGCAACGCGCGTTTGAAATGACGTGCAATCAGGAGTTTCCGAAAAACTATGAGTCCTATGCGTTGCGCAAGGCGTGTTTTCGTGGCGGTTTGACTTTTACGAGCGCTAAAACCGCTAGTGTTGTCGTTGATAACGTGGCGTCTCTTGACGTTACGTCAATGCATCATGCGTTTATCAACGGGCGACGCTTGCCGGTTAAATTCGCGGTTGCCCCGCCGGAAATTTTGCAAATCGCGTGTGAACGTATCGTTAGTACGCCGCTTGAAGATGTATTACGTAATTATAGTGACCCGTTTCGTACGGGGTTGCATGTTGCGATAAGTTTTACAAACCTTAGATTACGGGTAAACACATGTTTTGCCGATTGGGGTATTGCAATATGCCCACGGTCAAAGTTCGTGCGGACGTTGCAAGCGGACACCGATTACAGCAATAATGAACGCGCGAAAACACAGGAAAACAGTATTAGGGCGCACGGCTACGTTGATAGTGCCGTTAATCCGACGTTTGCTTTTGGAAAATTGTATAGGGCGGATAAATGTATCTTGCACGTTAATGAGATTGAGTTGTGGAACGTGGCACAGGTGTATGAGTTTGACGAAATGCATGTATTGTATGGCGAGGCCACCACTAAAACGATTGTGCCGCCCGATTACGTGACATTGCAATCCAATATGCTTTTTGCGCGGAAAACCGATGTTAAAAACCTGATTAAACACTACACCGAGGGTGTACCGTATGCGGGTGACACACCCGAGTCGATACCCGAGGGTATCGCACGTGACGCTAGGGCGGGTACGTTGAGCGTGAAATTTTTGCAATCCTATTACGGTAGCACCGTTAAGGGACAATTCAATGGTATCTATGGCACTCAGGCGCAAGACGTAATGAAGGCCGACTACCGTGTGACGGAAACCGGTGAGCTGGAAGTAGATAAGGCCACGGTCTGCACTCCCGAGAATTTTGCGAAAAAGCGTCCGAAGACACCGCGCGTGCTGTACACGTATGGTATGCGAATTGTAGCCGGGTCACGTATGCATCTGGTGATAGCCATGATGCTGATATATCGGCATTTCGGCGCGCGTGTCACTGTTACGGGCGGCGATACCGATAGTCTTAAAATCAGTTGCGCCGATGACGTGACCGACGCGGAACTGTTGGACGCGCTCGAACCATTGCACGCCGCGATAGAAAACGCAATCAATCTCACCATGCGGCGCGTCCGAAACACCGCGCCCGATATGGCGTCAACTCTTGACCATATCGGCAAGTTCGAGGTTGAGGACTGTGGCGGCACCACTCGTTACGCCGAACACGTGGAACTGTGGAACAAGGCCCGCGTGAGTCTGGACATGAGCGGACATGTGCATGTCACGTGTGCGGGCTTGCCACGGCCTGACGGCGTGTACACTATTGAGGACTGTATTGCGGATATTATGCGTATGGGTCACGGTTTCGCGGAAACGGTACGTTTGGCGCTTGGTTATGATGTGTTGGTTGATTATGAGATTTGCCATACGTTGCAACGCAACCGTCCACATGTGTGGGATAGGTACGTTGGCACCGTCACCGATTATCGGGGTGCGACATATCATGTTGACGCGCCCGAGGCGATAGCGTTGTATCCGTCCGGCAGATGGCTAGGGGAATCGGACAAACAGGCCAACGGCGAAAATCTTGCATACATGCGGGACGTATATAATAGGAATGTTGAGACATTGCCGCGCGAACTTATTGTGCGGGACGGCAGACCCATGATTGTGAGCATTGATGGCGAAATATTACTATGACCGGCTTAAGACGTTGATATTGCCGCGAAACGCAGACGTTAATATGATTATCGGCGCGCGTGGTTTAGGCAAAACCTATGGTATACGAAAATACATGATAGAAGACTATTTGAAAAACGGTTATTGTTTCGTGGAAGTGACACGTTTTCGTGAGGAAAACAACGATGTCGCGGCAAACTATTTTAGTCGTATCGTACAAGATAATATTTTTCCCGATTATGATTTTCGGACTACCAATAAAATAGCGGAAATTCGCAAAAAGAAAACCGGTAAAAAAGAAAACCCGTGGAAAACAATTGGGTATTTTATACCTTTGTCATTACAACAGCAGAAGAAAAAGAGTACTTATGTTAATGTGCGGAACATTTGCATGGATGAAATTATCATAGATAATGACGACAGATATCACACGTATCTGAAAAACGAATTTGAACAATTGGCGAAACTTGTGGATACCGTCACGCGAGAACGCGCCGACGATACGGGATTACGCAAGCCGAGAGTATTTCTGCTGGGTAACGCTTGCGACGCTTTCAACCCCTATTTTCGGCATTATGACGTACCGCTGGAGCCTGAACACGGTTTGCAATGGCTAGGCGGAAAAACATGCCTGTTCGATTATGTGCGGGACGATGAATACGCCGAACAGAAAACAAGGAACACGGTTGCGGGCCGTATGCTGAAAAACAACGATGACGTCACTTCTAAAAACAATTTCGCGCGGCATAATACTGATTTTATCGAAAAACCACACGGACAGGCAAAACTTACGTATGTTTTTCGATGGTTGCAAAACGAATATGGCGTGTATGTTGATTTGCGTTGCGGTTATGTTTTCGTATCCTCGAAATATGATAGCGGCGCGCATGTACCGTATTTCGCAATCACTCGGGCGGACAACAAACTTAACTATCTTACCGCGAACATGGCTAAAGATTTGATACGGAATCTTACATCATATTATGCGCTGGGGTATCTGCGCTATGATACGGTGGAAACGCAACACGCCGTAAGCGAAATGCTAAAGAATTTTGGAGTAAAATAACATACGGCATACAAAGAGATACCGCAGTGAGACCGCTAAAACATTGTCATTGATTTCCACGGTTGACTCCGCCAATGATATGGCCGCAAGGGATAAGCGCGCCGGTTGTCGCTGTGAGTCATGTCGCAAGTATGCTATCCTTAAGTCGTATCGGCCGTATCACGCCGATACGACTTTTTCATATATGGAAGGAAAAAACAAATGGCTGACGAAACCACCGAGGAGAAGGACACCGCCGAACGTGATGACCTCACCCCCGACGAAGCGCACCGTGAAGGTGAATTCGATGACTTGCGCGACATGCTTTCACGCGTGCTTGATAAGATTGACGCAATGAACGAACGAATCGATGGAATCTATGACAATTTCACCGATTCCGTGGCGCAGATGGTCGAAAACGGTGCAACCGTCAAGGAAACCGACGATGACGCGGCGGAAGCAATCGCGCAGGCGGCGGCGGAAGACTTGGAAAACCTCGATTACACACTGTAACGGATAGGAGTAAAATATCATGGCTGTAGACAATGCAACGATTTTGGACAAAGTCCGTACCAAGGGCACCGACGATTACCAGCAACGCATACCGAGCGCAACGCAAACCGGCGTGGCGAACACCATGCGCTATCTGTTCGACCCCATGAACCGCCAATACTTGAATGATTGTGTCTGGAACATGGTGAACCGTATTGGACTCACCGTTATGGCGCAGAACGCGCCGTTTGAGAACCCGTTGGCGATTTTTAAAAAGGAAAATCTCTACTGGGGTTCGACGGTGCAGGAAATCGCCGTGAAATGGATTAAGGCGCACGGGTACAAGGATGACGCCGAAACGCTTTTGAAGATGCATCGTCCCGAGGCGGCCGTCTGGTTTTATGAGATGAACCGTCGTGATCAGTACCCGATATCATGGACAGATGACGAGTTGCGGCAGGCGTTCGTGGATGATTTTGGCCTGAACCGTTTCGTAGCGCAGATTATGGAGACCCCGCGTAATTCCGATAATTACGATGAGATGAACATCATGCTTGCGTTGATACGACACTACGAGCATAATCTTGGTTTCTATAAGGTGCATCTTGACGCGGTGCCGAGTGATGAAACGACCGCCAAGACGTTGCTCAAGGCGCTGCGTTCGACCGCCGGGCGTATGCAGTTCCCAAGCACCCAGTACAATGCGTTGAACGTGACCGATATTCCGGCGTATGCGAACCCCCAGCAAATGGTGTTGCTGATTGAGCCGGAATATCTTGCGTCGCTTGACGTTGACGCTTTGTCCGCCGTGTTCCAGCTGGACAAGGCAGATGTGCCGTATCGTATCGTACAGGTGCCGAGTCTCGGTATCCCCGGCGCGGTTGCGTTGCTTGTTTCGACCGACTGGTATCAGGTGCGTGACACCATGTACGGCACTACCCAATTCTACAATCCGCAGACGGTCAGCAACACGCTGTATCTTAACCATTGGGGTATCTACGGCGTGTCGCCTTTCACCCCGTGCGCGTTGTTCACGACCGACACGGGTACCAGCATTACGGTCGTGACGCAGAACGTGACCGGTTTCACGCTGACCCCGGCCACGGGAAGCGTCAAGGCGGGCGACCTTATGCAGCTCACGCCTAAACTCATCGCCACCGTCACGCCGACGGGCACCGCCGTTCAGGTGGCACCGGACGCGGCTACGTACGAAGTTTCGGCGAACCATGCCGCAAGCGGTGATGACGCGCACGGTGCGGCGTTCGAACTCAACGTCAATACGTTCGTGGATGACCAAGCGCGCTTGCATGTCCAGCGTGACGGCCTTGTGGCTGGTGACGTCATTACCGTGACCGGTACCGCCACGTATGTTAACCCGAACGGCGAGACTACGGAACATTCCGCAACATGCACGTTCACCGTCGCATAGTCTGATTTATGATATAAAATGGGTGGTGTTTCACGTGAAACACCACCCATTTTTCGTATATGAAAAGGTGCAATATGGATTTCCCACATCTGCAAAACGCAACGACGTTTCCCGGTGCCGATACGCGCGTATACGGCCAATACCGCAACGTTTTTGATTATAATGTTTGGACGCCAAACACGGTGATTAAACTATGCCGTGTGAATTGGTACGATGATTATCATGATACCGTGAAATTCCCCGATGACACCGCAAGGGATGCATGGTTCGACGCGCTGGACGGCGAGACCGTCAAGCTCACGACGAACATGTATATCGCGCGCGCCGATACGGACGGCATAAAATTGCCCGTACCGTACATGACGGCGCAACGGTACAATTACATTGTCGTTGATTTTTCGCATGATATTGTCAATACGCCGTATCAGAAAACCGACGTGCAGACACGCTATCACTTTTTCGTCACCTCGGTACGCGCCGAAGCGCCGAACACGACAACATGCACGCTTTTACGTGATGTATGGACGGACTATATCAACAGCACCACAATCAACGGTTTGCTATTGTCACGCGGACACGCGCCGCTGACCGAAACGACACCGCAAAAACTGTTGGAAAACCCACGGGCCAACTGTCGTGATTTTACGTTGCCCGACGTTGATTATGGCAACGCGGCCACGAACATTAAAAAAAGCACGCCGATTAACTTGCAAAACGGGACAAGATACATATGTTTGGCCGCAACTTTTTCCCCGCAACAATTGCAATCAATGAGCAATATTCGCGGTACAGACGTTACGGATACCAACCCGTCATATACTAACGCCGATGAAACGGTCAATGGTTTTGTATGGGGTGCCGGAAACGTAAACACGTCAAACGTAACCGGTGCGGGTACGTCATATAATTCCATCGATAACCTCACCGCAAGCAACGTGTACATGTACGCGCTGGAATCATCCAAAGTATCGGGTGATTATTTTGATACGATGTTTGCGTATTATCCGCATATCATGTCACAAATCGTATCTGTTTTCGTTTCCACGGCAAGCATGATGCAATTAGGGTCCGTCACTACGGTTAATGATGTGGAATGGCATACGGTCAGCGGCGCGCGCACAAAACTAGCGGACATTAATCTAACAATGAATGACTTCGGCTATTCACCCGAATACGCCAAAATAACACGACTGTACCTCGCACCCTATGCGCACTTGGAAATATCCGACAATATCGGCAATAAAACCCGTGTGGAAATAGCGGATTGCGGACATCTCTCGGCGCAGGCCGTCACGTCATTAAGCTACCCGATATTACGACAACTCGCATGGCTTGACGGTGTCGGGGGCGACGGCGACACATCCATAACCATCAACGCCATCAACGGTGCTAACATTGCCGCCTACGTGCCGAACGCGGACGTACTCAAAACGCTGATATCCCATGATATCCCGACGTATGCGTTGCAACGCCGCGCAATCGACGCGCAACGCGCCGCCACTTACAATGCCGCCGTAAGTCAGGCACGGCAAAACGCCATGCTGACATATGAAAACGGCGCGCGCTCGGCTAATGTCAGTCAGGCAAACACGTATCGTAGCAGTGCGGCGACGGTGTCGAACACCGCACGAGCGAATCAACGCGACGTAGCTATAAAAGACGAGTCCAATAGTGCGCGGACGGATAATCTCACATACTCGAACACACGCCAAAACGCTGACTTGAGCACTAGCACGGTCAAAATCAACCGTGATGTAAGTGATGACAATACATTACAGAATAAAGCTTTTGTGGAAGGCACCCAAACTCAGGCGATAACAAACGTGGCAAGTGCGATAGGCTCAATAGCGGGGGCCGCGCTGGTAATCGGCACCGGTGGCGCGGCCTCACCGGTGGTGGCCGGCGCAATGGCAATCGGCGGCGCGGCGCTTCAGGGCTACAACACCGGTATTGCAATCACTAACAGTCAGGAACTCAACGCGACATCTAATTATGTTGCAACTGATAAAGCGAAAACCGCAATACAGGCCAACACCGAGCAAACACAACATGCCATAACACAGGCCACCGCCGTGACCAGCCGCGCGAACACGCAAGCCGACCACGTTACCGAGTACAGCACACGCGCGGCTACCGACATGACCGCCACAAGCACGGGCACGGCCAACACTAACGCGGGCGCGTCACGTGGTCTGACGGTTGACAACGCCAAACGAATCATGACGAACACGCGCGACAACACGAATGCGTCATGGCGCGACATGCTCAACCATCCAGCGCAACCGGTCGGCGCGTATGGCGGCGACAATTTCAGACAGGCCACGGGGCTTGACACCATGACCGTTAAAATAGTCACGGAGGATAACGGTGCGATAGCGGCGGCGGGCGATTACATGCTACGCTACGGGATAGCAAGCAACAAACTCTACAACAAACCGACGCTGACAACGTGCAAGCATTACACGTACTGGCAGGCCGCCGACATATGGACGATATGCCCATTGGCGCAAAACGAGCAATTGCAGACAATCAGGGATATTTTCAATTCCGGTGTTACAATATGGAACAGGCCCGAGGAAGTCGGCGGCGACTTCGCACACGACAATCTATAAGGTGGAAAATATGGGACGCAAACGTACACATAAACGACCGTTGACCCGCGCGGAACTGGGTGAGCGTGGCGCGCCGGTATGGCAACAGTCCGAGGCGCTCAACTCGCAAGCGTATTCGATGGCGTATTCGCAAATGTTGAATATCGCGTTATCACGGTTCAAATGGTTGAATCTGCCGAAAACTTGTGACGCTTGGTTTCTGGAATACAATCTATTGTATTTCGGTTACGCGACAATCGCGTTTCCGCATAGCAAGCCGGGCGTGTTTTTCAGCACGCAAGCGGTGACAACATCGAATTTCAACGTGTATTACAAGCCGAAGAAATGGGATAGCTACGGCATTAACGGTTGGAGATTCCCGGTGAACAATTCCAATGGTGTTTTCATCTACGCCAACCGCGCGCGTACGCCGCTCATTCCGACCATTGAATTTTTCGCGCATGAAATAGAAGATTTGTACATGACGCGACGGCAGAATCGCTTTAACCAAAAAACACCATTCATCCTTGAAGTTCCCGCCGGTCAGCAAACGGCGGGTATCAACGTTATCAAGCAAATCTCAGGCGGTGAAATGGCAATCATGGCGACACCCGGTTTCACCGATTCCATGAAGGCCAACGTGTTGAAAACCAACGTCGACTATATCGGCATGGAACTGCAAAACGACATACAAAACACGTGGAACGCATTCTACCAAGCGCTGGGAATCAAAAACCTCCCATTGAAAATGGAACGGCAAACCGCCGATGAAATACAGGACTACGGAGAACCGACCGACCTACGCGCGCTCAGCGAACTGGAGGAACGGCGCGCCGCTTGCGATATACTCAACACCCGGTTTGAAAAATACCTCAAGGAACCGATACAAGTCGTGTGGAACGAAGACAACATCTCACGCAATTATGATTATTTGAGCAACCTTGAAAGATTGGCCGGTGATGATAATGCAGAATGACATAGACAGCTACCAGCCGTGCGAATCACGCAATGAATTTCATGGCGTGATGACGTACACGTTTGGCGAACTACTCGACGTGCCGGGCGGCGTTGACTGGGATAATGCCGTATGGTCATGGCGGGACGTTGCCTATGATGACACGCAATACACGCGCTGTTGCCGCAAAATCGAAAACCGATACTATGACCGGGAACTAGGCGTTATGCCACCGGCAAGATGGCGACGGCACTTTATGCGGCTTATACGAGAAATCATGCCGACATTACGCCCACTATACACGCTTACAGATAAAAACCCTGATATAATACTCAGTGATAACGACACATGGCACAAAATGCGAACCGTATACAGTGATTTCCCCGCTACGCAACTAGCCGAAAATCAGGACTACGCAAGCAACGCGACGGACACTCAATATGAAACCGTTGCTAACGGCGACTTCATGGACAAAGTCAATCGCATACGAAACGGTGAGTATGTTGACATTGACGTGTTGTTGCTCGACCATCTAGAATCATGTTTTAGCCCATTATGGACTATCAACATAAACAATTACTAGCGAGGTGCTTTCATGGACGCCAATACATTAACCCGCATCAAAAACGAATATTCCAATCTTACCGAATCCATCAACAAACTAGGTGATTATCTATTGAAACAAATGAACAAAAAGAAAACGCTGACAGATAATCACTATAAATTGTTGATAAAACAATACGCCATCATGTTACAATACGCCGACGTTTTGACGCAACGAATACACCTCGCAGGGAAGGAAAAATAATGTTTCCATATCTACCGTTTTTCTCAGTATGGCCCTACACACCAGCCATACCCGCGTTTTACTGGAACGCCAAAAGCCAAGAAGAAATAATAAAACACATTTCATGCGAAATTGACCACATAACCGCATATTTGGACGAAATCGTAACCGACATAAACAAAACACTAAACGATTATGACACAAGAATAAAAAACATCGAGGCACACATAAACGATTATGCAATCGCCATAGCGCAAATACAAGAACAAATTGAACATATCGGAGACACACAACTGGTTTGGAACGTCACAAAAGGTGAATACACTGACAGTAAAACAGCACTACGAGACCTATCCCGCGAACTAGCGGTATACGGCGCACGCGTCACTCAAATAGCCGATATCAACATCGGCAAACTAGCCGAACACCGAACCGACGAAATATCCGCAATCGGCAATCTCACCATATTCAACGACACCACACCACGTGTCACTAACCCAACCACCGGCGACAAATACCCGCCACTTTCATAAAAGAGGAGTATCATGGTTAACACCACGAATTATGCACTGGAAAAATATGAGGCGGGAAATACCGCAAATCTACTTGACCAGTACAATGCGTCAATGGATAAAATCGATGCAGCCGTAAAAAGTGTTAGCGATAAAGCGGACTTAGCGCTAAACAATAACGTGCTACCGGCCGGCCTAGCCGCATTCATAAACGCACTAGGTCTAAACGAGACTAACGCGAAAACACTTGGAACCACTCTCAACCACATATTAAACCGTACCGGAACGGAAACTTTCACCGTTACCGACCTCGCCAAGCTCAAAAAGACCGCAGAGGGCTATCCAATTCCGCCGACCAAGTAAGGGCATACCATCATGGCAACAGAAACACCGTTCTATCATCTGCCACTATACGAAACAGGCGACCTAGCCGACCTACGCGACGGATACAACGCCGCAATGCGCACCCTAGACCGCGTAATACATCAACTAAAAGTACAAGAAGACATAAATCACCCGACAAACCTCAGGAAGGCCAACTAACATGACCGATTATACAACCAACTTCAATCTCGAAAAATATCAAACCGGCGACGCGGCAAACCTCAATGACCAATACAATGCGTCAATGGATATTATCGACACTAATCTCTATAAAATCAACACTAACGCAAACACTGCGGGCGGTAAAGCCGCGCAAGCGCTCGAAACAGCACAAAACAACACCAAAAATCTCACAGCATTAGGCGTAACCGACACCGAAACCGCAACACAACTCAAAACCAAAATAGACAACACAGCCGAAACAGCACAAAACAACAAATCAAATCTAAACGCGCTAGGCGTAAACAGTGTTAATGACGCAACCAATCTCAAAAATAAAATAAGCAAAAACAGTCAAGACATAAGCAAAAACAGTCAAGACATAAGCAAAAACAGTCAAGACATAAGCACAATAAACACCACCATAAGCAACTACAAATATAATAGCGGATATATGGTAACATTCGGTGACTCTTACGCAGACTCAACCACACCACAAAACACATGGCCGTATTGGTTACACCAATACATCCCAACACTGACACTCAAAAACTACGCCGTCAGCGGTGCGGGATTCAACGTAGACACACGAACATTCATAAAACAAATAAACAACGCAAACACAGACAGCACACTAGACAAAAGCAAAGTCAAACTAGCCGTATTAGCAGGTGGGCGAAACGACATACTGAACTACAATGACGCTAAGACAAAAATACAGGAATGCGTAAACCGAATGATAACCATTTTCCCTAACGCACGAATACTCATAGCACCAATATTATATGATGCTGGTTTCATAGCCGCCAACGGAAGAGAGAAACTAGCCGGACTAACAAACGGTGCCGAAGCAATCACCACTCACACGCCAAACACCGAAACACTAAAATTCGCATACCTATGGCTAAAAGGCGAAACAAACTCAATAGGCTCAGACAAAATACACCCAAACCAACTAGGCGCACAAACCATAGCAAAATACATATACGACGGCGCATACGACAACTACAAATCACGTCAAGCCATGATAGATACCGTGTACGGTGACGCAAAAGGGTTCATAACACTGCAAGACGGCATAGTAACATACGACATAGCCGGAACCGTATCGAACATAGCCGAGGGCAAGGGGCGCGACCTCCCCGGTTGGGCTGCTACATGGCATAACGTATGGGTATGGGGCGTAAGCGCTGGAAGCACCACCACACCACGCTTATACCAATTCCTAGGTACAAGCGTATCCATGATGAACTACACCGGACAAACAGGCAACATGAGCGTACACGCCACATGGACAGCATAAAATAATATGAAAACATAAAACCCCCGCATTATATGCGGGGGTTTTTATCATTTAAACAATTATGTCAGTCACCATACAAAATCATAAATTGAGACAACATAACAACCAACACCATTTTTAACACCACAACACACGAAATCAAAATCACAATCACCATAAGCATCATCAAGAACCCTAGTAAGAGCTGATTTAAACGTAACCACGCCATTATCAATCTCCTTACAAATAGTAACAATTTTCTCAAAACCGTCAATATCAACCGAATATACATGATTCGGTACAATCTCAGTTACATAGGCATTAACTGTAAACATTTTAATTACTCCTTTTTATTTGTTTTTTGTTGATACCTCAAATATAACACACACAAAACACGACACGCCGACACGTCACGTTTTTCACCATTCCATTTTTCGCTAGCACACGACACGCAACACGTCAAACTTGCACGGCGTGTCTCAGACCCACACCGCCTTAATGGGAATCATTCTCAATAAGGGGTGTCTATCCG